>Ga0224497_10000155_pt1 | contig 53786 bp, 48 predicted proteins | sample SF_Jul11_sed_USG_4_FD_167970 | JGI IMG/M metagenome (GOLD analysis project Ga0224497, IMG submission 167970) | Sediment microbial communities from San Francisco Bay, California, United States - SF_Jul11_sed_USGS_13 | ecosystem: Environmental > Aquatic > Marine > Sediment | place: USA...
AGGCGAATCGTTACTGATGAAGGGGAGGGGACGTGTGAGGCCTTTGGAGATCTTCCAGGGTGGGCTACCCCCGCATTGTTCCACTAAAACGTTTCACACGGCTTTATTCAACAATCCCAGAAGATATCCGAAAGGATACGTCAGATATCTGTTTGGGTTAATCGCCGAGCTATTCCAATTTTTGGCCAGAAAAATATGATCCTATGGAATTTCAACGTTCTAAAGAGAATTCGTTCAACGCATTGCGACACCCTGAGGAAATTGCTAAAAAGACGTTAAGTAGATTTTAAATGCATTCCACCAAAGATGATTGAAGACAACGTATGAAGATCAACTTTTCCAGTTTCCATTCTGAACAGTTCTCATTTGCCCAAGATCCCGTCTTAGTTTTAGAACATTTTTGGTCTGCGGAGGAACGGAAGATGTTTCGGGAGGCTATGGATCATTCAACTTGGACGGCCTTAGCGGACATGCCTCCTGTTGCCCAAGCCTTTCAGAATTGCGGGAATTGGTTGAAAGCGGAAATCGCTCCCGCAGAAGGCAAGCATTTTATGGAACGAGTGGGACTTCCCTGTGTCGCTGAGCATATGGAATCGTTTCCCAATATTATCGGACGGCATATCAATTTCAATTATTATTCCTATGGGCCTGGTGACTGCCTTTCGACACATGACGATACCGACGATGCCTACACGTATGCGCAGGGGAAAATCCCTCCCACTCGCCGATTAGCCTTAGCCACCTATTTTCACGAGGAATGGCAACCCGATTGGGGCGGAGAACTTATCATGTACCGAGAAATACAAGATGAGCATGGAGAAAAGCGGCTAGAAGTCGATCAGTGCATCGCTCCATCTCCGGGATCTGTGGCGATCTTTGCCGTGCCGCGATTCCATCGTGTCTGTCGCGTCGATCCTTTAGCAGGGGACCACAAACGCCTCTCGATCGCCGGCTGGTTCATGACGGAGCATTAAAAGAGAAAATGGAAATAAATAGTAGTATTCCTGTGTGAGTCAGCATCTATCCATCTAATCTATACAGAGCTGCTAGGCAAGGAAATCATGAAAATGTTGCCGTTTAACCCTTTTCTCCCCTACAGCTTTCCCCACCTGCTGCAAATCTTTTACATGTTCTACAGAATCTAACTGCTGCACATCCTCTGGTTTGATCTTCCCGACCCCCAACGCCATCAATCCCTTCGCCGTCAGTTCCGCATTATACCGAAGGTAGGTAAACAGCTTGGGTTTTACCGGTCCCTGTTTCTTGATCAAGTCTCCAACCTCATTATCAAGGAGATCCCCAGCCAAACATTTTCCAAACGCTCGACATAACAAGTCCTGCTCATTCAACGACGCATACATCAAGGCGGAAGGGAGTGAAGTCGCATTGTAGATGAGATTCATGTCCGACGGCCCCAAGTCCTGATTGGCCACAGGACTGGTTCCTGTCCCAATGGAAACGATCAACATCTTTTCCTCTCCCGTCGGCCAACATAATTGATACGGTTCCAGGGTTGCCATCAAAAATAACTGAAACGCAGGATTATTGTAAGGTGTGATACCTCCATCCACAAAGACAAATTGGTGTTTGCCCATTTCCACCACCTCCGGAGGAAAAAACACAGGCGCAGCAGTACTGGCTCGAATGAGTTGCCAAAGAGGAATATGTAAATTGCAATCCTCTCGCCTCTTGTCATTGTATTTCGCTTTAGGATTATTCGAAACTGGCCATGGAGAATCGGTCGTAGCATTTCGCATCACCATCATAAGCAACGTCTTCAAATTTGAAGTACCCAAAGTCGTTTGTTTCCCAAACACGTCTCGAAGCTTTTTTGAAATTTTTTTATCCTCGTAGGAATAACGAAACCGCTTGAGAATACTGGCCTTGTCAAACATCTCCTCGCCACTTTCTAGATAAAACTTTCGGATCTCATCCACCGACATCCCACAAGAAAGACACGTAGCAATGATAGCCCCTGTACTCGTTCCTCCCACGTAATCGAAATACTCACAAAGCCGAAACTTCTTCCCTCGGCCCAATTCCGTTCGTAAGATGGCTTCAATTTTTGCCAAAATCTCCACGGTGATCATGCCTCGAATTCCTCCTCCATCCAGCGCCAAAAGTTTTTTGGGAGTATTCTTGGCATTGATTTTTTCAGCAAGACTCATCGTTTGCCCTCCAGATTTTTTAGATGAAACAGCGCATGGAATGAAACTTCGTGGTATTAAACCCGAATTTGGTCAAGTAAACCAACCCTCGACAAGAGGTTAGAGGAATGTTGAAAAAAGCCGCCAACGGCGTTCCCTGCCTTCGCCGGAGCGGCTTCGCGCAGGCAGGTCGCCATTTTCCCGTACTCACGTACAAAGTGTACGCTCCGTGCGCCAAAATGGCTGCGGCCTTGCTGGACGAACTTTTTTGAACATTCCCTTTGGTGATGTTCGAGACATAGAGGTACCCAATATCGTAGGGAAATTGTGGAAAACACCCGTGACGCCTTTCAGTGTGAGATCGGCAAAGTGAAAACGTTGATGGACCCAGAGCCAGTCCAGAACATTAATATTCTTACCCTCGTGATACCAACCACATTTTGTTGTTCACAGAATGGCCCATGGGCTTAATTGACATCGCTTATACAAGCATGGCCTACTTTACAGTCCAGATCTTTTCAATTGATTTTTGTCTGAATTTGAATTAACGATGACACCTTCAATTTTACTGTTCGGCGCCACGTCTATTCTGGGGTTTCGATTGGCCAAGCTATTCCCTGAAACGGTTAAGCCTTTCATCTCACCAGGCAATAGATCTACGATTGTACAATGCTGGCCCCCTCTTCAACTGGAAAATTCAAGTTGGATCGAAAATATTCTTCACACATTCCAACCTACCCTACTTCTTTACTGCCATGCCGTCTGTGATGTCCCGAAATGTGAGGCCAATCCTGAGTGGGCTTATGAGGTCAACCTCGGACATTTCAGCCGGGTGTTGAAGGTCCTACCTCCCACATTACGGTTAGTGTACGTTTCTTCAGATCATGTCTTTGGGGGAGATGGCACCTATAATGAACAGTCCCCACCATGCCCTATTAGTGTCTATGGAAGGACCCGTGTGGAGGCGGAGAAATTGGTCTTAGAGAAACCGCAATCTTTGGTGATTCGAACCGGGCTGGCCATTGGTCCTTCCCCAAATGGTCGCACCGGACATTTGGATTGGTTGCGCTATCGAAAACATCACAACCTTCCGATCACCATTGTCAAAGACGAATACCGCGCTGTGGTGTGGGCTGAGGATTTAAGCAGGAGAGTGATGAAGTTGGCCTGTAGTGGAGAAACCGGCGTCCGCCATATTAGCTCTACTCGGCCGGTTTCCAGGGTTGAATTAGCTCATTATCTCTTGCAGCGGTTAGGGCTTGAACCGAACTTTCATCGTGAAAGTCGGCATCAACGTTCCACGCCCCATATAGGACGTGTGGAACTTATCAGTACCTATCGAGATGAATTGGCGACACCCCTACCAAATGTGGTTGATAGCCAAAATCCCTCGCTTTTGGGAGAAGTCGCGTGAGATTAATCGTGGCTAGAGTCTTTTAGCTACCGAATAGGCCTTCACCCTCACCACAACCTTGTCCTCTCTTCGAGACCAAGCCCTGATAGGGCGAGGGAGCTTTGAACTATTTAGTTGAAATTCTGTAGGTGTGATTTTATTTTTTCTTACCATACACCATCTGCAAGCCAATGATGGTTTTGGCGTCTCGGATAGTCCCGTCCTGAATTCTGACCATTGCCTCTTCAAGCGGCCATTCGACAATCTCCAGGACTTCATCCTGATCCAAGTTTTGCGTTCCGGGCTTTAGGTCCGTTGCCTGATAGATGTGGATGACTTCATCCGTAAATCCCGGGGCAGTCCAAATACTTGTCAGTAACGTCAATTTCCCCGCACAGTAGCCGACTTCTTCTTCCAGCTCACGGGCTGCGCATAGCTTGGGATCTTCTTGGTGATCCAATTTTCCAGCGGGAATTTCGTAGATGAATCCCCCGGCCGCATGGCGAAGCTGGCGGATGAGAACCACCTTCCCATCATCTTTGAGAGGAACAACGGCAGAAGCTCCAGGATGCCGAAGTATTTCCAATTCAGTCGTCCGTCCATTTGGCAGGGCGACCGTATCCAGGTCAAGCTTTAAGACTTTTCCGGTATGAATCCGCCTGGTCGATAAAAGTGTTTCGTCGTGCATAGGCTTGGCTTCAGCCAACAGCAGAATTTATGATTTTTGACGCTTATAGAAAGGCGGCTTGACGACTGTTGCCGCCACATGTTTCCCGCGAATATTGATGTGTAACAAAGTCCCTTCATCAATTAACGTGGGGGGAAGGTATCCCAAACCAATCCCTTTTTGTAACACCGGAGAAAAATTCCCACTGGTGACTTTTCCCACAGTCTTTCCGTCTTTCAAGATTTCCATCTCATGTCTGGGCACTCCTCGTTCTAACATTTCAAAGCCGATGAGCTTTCGCGGGACACCTTGCTCTTTTTGTTGCTGAAGGGCAGATTGCCCATTAAACAGGCCTTTCCTCCAAGCCACCACCCAATCGGCTCCTGCTTCTAACGGCGTCGTTTGTTCATCCATATCGTTTCCATACAACAAATATCCAACGTCTAGTCGAAGCAGATCCCTCGCGCCAAGCCCCGCCGGCTTCACCTGATCACCTTCACCAGCGTTGAGCAATTGCTCCCAAGCCCGTTGAGCCTCCCCTGCGGGAAGATACCATTCATAGCCAATTTCCCCCGTGTAGCCTGTACGACTCAGCATTCCCGAAAACTCATTCTTTTCAAGCGTGAGACACTGCCGAGGTTTCAACATTTCGATCGAAGGCCCTATTACCCTTTTCAGCAATGCCTGTGACGATGGCCCTTGAATGGCGATTTGCGCTAACTCATCAGATTGATCGCGGATGATCGTTTCCGGATATTTCCCGTCTTTGTGATTCTGAAACCATTCAAGTATCTTCATTCGATTTGAGGCATTCACGCAGACCAAATATTCTTCGTGACCCACTTTATAGATAAAGATGTCATCCAGGATTCCTCCCATCTCTTGGCAGACCATGCTGTACTGAGCCTGTCCCACCGCAAGCCCTGCAACATCATTGGTGCAGACCCATTGTAAAAAGGTTTCGGCCGGGGCACCCGACACGAGTATTCGCCCCATGTGACTTACATCAAACAGGCCCGCCCCTTGCCGCACCGCATGATATTCATCCAACACCCCAGAATATTGAATGGGCATCAGCCATCCCGCAAAATCAACCAATTTGGCTTTATGAGCCCGATGTACTTGAGTGAGAGGAGTTTCTTTCATTAACGTAGATCAAGAAGTTCGACGATGAAAATCAGCGTGGCATTCGGAGGAATCGCCGAGCCTGCACCTCTAGCGCCATACCCTAGCTGTGGAGGAATGACCAGTTTGCGGGTCCCACCAATTTTCATCCCTTCCACACCTTCATCCCACCCTTTTATCACATGCCCTGCTCCAAGTCGGAAGGAAAACGGTTTATTGCGATCTTTCGAACTATCAAACTTCGTTCCATCAAGCAGCGTTCCGGTATAATGCACCGTGGCCGTTTCTCCCACATGAGCCTCACGTCCTTGACCCACAACAAGATCGGCATATTGCAAACCTGAAGAGGTTTTCACCAGAGTTTCTTCGGTAGAATGAACGGCAATTGGCAATAGGAATATTCCGAACAACGCCAAGTGCAAACAGATTTTAAAATTCGAGAAGGAGAAAATGGGAAATGACTGCACAATCCTATTCTTCATAATAGATTCTCCGATGGTTATGGTTTGTCGTGAATGTTTCTTGGTTCGGTTCAATGTCGGTCGAAGGAAAAATTATCATAAAACAGGGCCATGCTAGCCGTATAGCCATGCAAAAAATTCTTTCCACCAACCGGTCCTATTTCTCCACCCGCAAAAAAGCCCGCCACAGGAACGGAACTCAAATGCTGATGAACGGCTGCGATATCATGATGTGGGTTCTGAAAAAATCGCTGCCCCCTTCCGTGACAACTAAAGAGCAAGACTCCCTTGAGGGAATGGCTCGGATACGCCAATCGTTCCCGGGAGAGCAAATCGTGTAAATCCGTTCCAGCCGCATGAGCATCACGCATATGAAACTGAATCGTTTGGCCTTCTTGAACAAAATCTGCGATGGCTAAAAATCCTGATTGCCGGTCAGCTCCCAACAACCCACGAATTAAAAAATCTCCTTGCCTAAATTCCGCACGATGCTCGTCCATTGCGATCCCAACCTGTAATCCATTAGCGGCCTGCTGACGTTCATCATCCCCCAAGGCCTTTAATGTGTCCTCCAATCGTTCCAAGGGGGGAATCCCGCCAAGTTCTTGAATGACATTTCGCTCGACCTTCGTGACCACATAACGTTCTCCAATTGGTTGACATCCCTGGGATACAACGGTTCGCAGTTCCACGCCTCCTTGAAAGGCCACCCCCACCACTCCCGATTCAAAAATCTTATCGTGTAAGACCAAGCGGGATTCTCCTTCATCCATCCCTCCACTGGCGATTCCCCCAATTGCCAGCGAACCTGGAGCATGGTGATCCAAGAGGGCAAACAATTCGTCTATGGGGGTGGAAAATGGATCAGCGAAGAGGAGAAAGGGTTGAGGAACCTGAAGCCCTTCCGGCAATTCAGGCCAGCCTTCTAATGAAATATCCTCTCCATTTCTTTTTGGAATCAAATGAAAGGGAAGAATCTTTGTGTTGGAATGGCTAAGACCCCAAAGCACAAGGCCGGGATGCTCCTCTATTTCCTGTGTTCCACCAATGACACCGGCACCCATACAACCCACTAATACTCTTGGTTCAAGATTCTGATGGATGATTTCTACCAAGGCGGGGAGATCTTCTGAAAAATGAGGAGAGAAAAACATACATGCAAAATCACAGCCCCGGCCACCGAATGCGTCGTGAACTGATCGTGAAACGATCTGAGCCGCCTGCTGCGCGTTTAAATCTTGAGAAACAGCCACCTGACATTGCATGATGAATTATTTCATTCCTTTTCGACCAATAAACGTTGAATCTCTTTTAATAATTTTCACGTATTGAGGGTTAGTGAGATGACGACGGATACGTGGCCAGAATGGTTCTGACCTGTTCGATAGAAATGGCCTCATACCGTCTTCCATCTCGTCCCGTGACCGTTGTCGCTTGTAATAAGGCATTCAAAATGGCCTCTTCCGTTGCCTCGACCGTTGCCTGAAAGAGGGGATTGAGATGGGTGTCAGCAAAATGGGTCATGACAAAGGTTGGATCCTCTGGGTAATGTGGAATCATATTGCCCGTGGAAAACGCCAACGCAAAATCTCCACTACCATGATGCGAGATCGATCCTGTCCTGGCCAAACCAATCGTCGCCCGACGGGACAGCCGTGAAAGTTGACGAGAATCTAGCGGAGCATCAGTCGCAACAATGATAATGATAGAACCACTATCTGGCCGTTTCTGAGGCCGATAGGCTTTTGATTTGAGCAACGGTGTTGCCGTTCTTTCTTCTTTGGCGATCGTTTCCTCTTCGTCTTTATATAATCGACCAACAGGGACTCCTGCCAAGGTGAATTCATGGCGACGGCCATGATTCGCATTGACCAGCACTCCAACCCGATATCCGCCTTTTTCCATTGGGAGGACGCGGGACGCGGTACCAATTCCCCCTTTAAATTGATATGACACCATTCCCGTGCCCGCGCCCACAGATCCTTCCTGAACAGGGCCGGAAGCTGCCTCTTCTAAAATCCTAACAACCTCTTGAGGCGAAACATGCCGACCTTGGCTGTCATTCAACCGGCTATCATCACATTCTGCGACCACAGGGGTGAGCGTATCATCGCTAATGCCAATGTCAGGATACTGCTGGATCATCCAACTCATTACCCCATCGGCTACCCGTGGCACATTCAACGTATTCGTCAATGCAATGGGATATTCTAAAAACCCCGATTCTGCAATCCAGGCCAAGCCAGTCATTTCACCCGTGCCATTCAAGATAAAAGCCCCTGCTGGAACCTTATGATGCCATACATCGTCTCGCGGGATGATGACCGTTGCTCCTGTACGAACCGGTCCATGCCCAGGCTCTAGGGCTCCCTTTCCTTCATTGATGGTGAGATGGCCTACTTTCACGCCGGGAACATCAGTGATGGCATTCCATTCTCCCGATTCGTATTGACCAATTCGGATTCCAAGATCTTGAACATGCAGACGAACGTCTGTGCCATCTGGCTTGAGCAGGGTTTCCGCCCAACCTATTGAAGATCCACAAAAACCGAAAGCCACGGCACTCATGAGCCCCGCCGTGATCCGAACGGCATGAAATGGGATCGACATAGCCTGATTCCTGTACCTTGAAAAATTTTTTGTGTTTATTCAGGAAGCTTAAGTCGGAGATGACGTCAGCTTCTCAGAAAAGACAATCTCATGCATCTGATACACTGTTTCATGAAATCCTATTTGGGCATACGCCTGATGCGCTTGGCGATTGTCCCGCTCAACATATAAACGAAAACCGCATACCTTTTCAGGATTCACCTGGGCTTGCTCCCGCACATACTCATAGAGCTGCCGAAAGATACCCTGCTGACGAAACCGTTGATCAACATAGAGGCTTTGCAGCCACCAGAAGTGCGCATTCCGCCAATCACTCCACTCAAAAGTCACAAGGATCTGACCGACGATTTTTGATTGATCCACCCCGAGGGAACTCACCGCGACGGCATACCACCCTTTTTGGGGGTCTTGTAATAATGATTTGACTCCCGCCCGCAAGAGATGGCCGTCAAGCGTCCGTGCTTCAGTTTCTCTTGCTAATGACGCGTTAAAGGCACAGATCGTCTCATGGTCGCCCATAGTCGCCCGCCGAATCTCCACATTACCGTGATTGCTCATGATTGAAACGGGTTTTAGGGAGTGAGAGGCAATCTGGCTGGGGTGAGCCAGCCGGAAGGAGGGCGATACAGGCCAGCGGAAAATTCCATCTTCATGGCTTCTTCGGGACGCAATTGAATTCGATTCACTCGCTCTTCGGGAACAAATGCCAGATATCCCGTAAAAGGATGTATAGCCGTAGGAACAAAGACCATGATTAAAGGACCTTCTGAAGAGATCTGCAGTCTTCGTGGCGGCAACCCCATATCAAAACCAAGCGCCCACAACCCATCACGAGGAAAAGGAAAAGCCACGACTTTGCTTTGTCCAAATCGCTCGTGAAATTTGAGGACATCGGCCATGCTTTTTAGCGTATGATAAATACTCCGCACAAAAGGTATCTGTTCCAAAGAAGATTCAAATTTTTGATGAATACGTTGTCCTACAAGATAGGTCGTGCCCATTCCAACCCAAAGAACGAGAAGACAGAAAAAAGTGATTCCAGAGCCTGGAATCGTGATTCCATATAAAGCCCAAACGAGATCAACTGTCATATCCTCTAAGGCTTCAAAAAGGGTATAAAGAATCAGGACGGTTCCCCAGGCTGGCACAATGATAAAGAGGCCTGTAAGAAAGTAGCGCTTAAGATGATGTAGAGAAAATGAACTCATGAACCAACCAATGGGGACATTACCACTAGTCTATCAAAGCCACTCCTCCAACGCATCACTGCTGTTTCACTTTCCGAAACTTTCCTTTCCCTCACTTTGTAAAACTATCTTGTCCCATATTGCCTCCATCAAGAGGTGATGATACATTGACTGAAAAGGACGTAAACTTACTAATATGGAAAGGAGGATTTGAGTGGAAACTGATACCACTTCTCATGACAAAGGGATGATAGCCCCCGACTTACTCGCGATACTCTGCTGTCCTGAAACCAAGCAGAATATTCGTCTGTTAGAGCCAAACCTTGTAGAGAAACTAAATCGACGAATTGAAAAAGGAGAAATGAAGACCAAAGGAGGACAATCTGTCGCGGAAAAAATTGATGGTGGCCTTCTCCGGAATGATGAGACCGTGGTGTACCCAATTCGAGATCAAATTCCTATTATGCTCATAGAAGAAGGCATTTTGGTAGAGAAATCTGATATCTCTTAAAACACTCATTTTCATCAAATGTCTGGAGCGACGGGAGATAGATTCAGAAAGGAGAGGATATTACGGCTTTGATTTTCCCTTCCAAACCCACCAAAGGGATCGAAAGACTTGTACGCCCCCGTAAATTAATACCCCAAAGATAATCCCATAAAACCCATACGCTTCCGTAGGCCACCCTAAGCTTCCATGAAGGAGGAAGCCGAGGGCAACATGCGCCCCCAATCCCAGACAAAGCGCCAACACAATCCATTCACGGATCATCGTCTTTTTTGTAAAACCCATGTTAGGAAAAAAATAGAGGTGGAATTATCTGGACCATGGGCCATGGTCCAGATAAAAATAGAGTTGATTAGACGGGGCTTTTTGCTGATTCTATTTCCGTAGCGGTCATAAGGCTAGCCAAATAGTCACCAACAAATAATAACGCCTCTTCACGTCCATCCGCCCTCCGCCCTTTCTCACGTCGTTGGATAGAAAGCTCATGTTCGAGGTCGGATTTTACATCCCCCAAGAGTTTCTGCAAGGAAGCCGTGGTGAGGTTCATGTCGACATCTTCTAATTCCTGACACCTGTCTAACACCCAGTTAAGCCCTTCTACTCGCCCTAAATAACGTTCTTGCTCTGCCTGGTCAATTCGTCCCATCGTGGAGGCAAATGCCTGGCCCTCATAAATGAGGTTGTAAAAACTGGCAACGGCTCTGTGTAAAGTAGAATTCATTCTGTATTCCTCACAAAAGTGTATAGCGTACTTCTATTAATTATAAACCTAAAGGCCTAAACCTTCTAGGACCAAAGTCAATTTTTCTCAAAAATATGGAGGATAATAAAATTTAGGTAAACAGGAGAGAATCAAATTCTGCCATAAACCCATAATAAAGGGGAGCAAATTGTTTAAGACTACTGGGGCTATTCTCCTTTAATCTCTTAAAAAAGAACACCTGATGTGTAGGATCCATTATTTCTAACACTTTTCCCAATTCAGACATAGAAAAAGACCCCTGGGGAACACTTAATAGGTAATGCACTAATCGTTCAACAAATTGATGCATAATGTAATCGCTTTTTAAATATTCTGAGGGAATAATCCCGTTTTTTATGATCTGGGAAAACTGTACGGCTTGCGAAGCAAAGGGGCCCTCAACTGTTGAAGGGAAAGTTTGATTCACGTCAAATATACTCTAAAAAAATCAAATGTATGTAAATTTCTCTATCAGGTTCTGATTGTATCAGGCAATTGAACCAATTCAAAACAAATATTGTAAATTTTTCATAGGCTTAACCATTTGAAAACTGTCAATTGATCAATTCAATCATTAGTTGAAGACAAAAAAAACAGGGGGCGACTTTCGTCGCCCCCTGTTTCACTGAAACGGTGCCTTGAGGCGCCGCTTACAGCCAGTTTACCCGTTCTGCTGGACGGATATAAATTGGCTCCTCCACCTGCTGCCGGACCGCTTCCTTGCCCGACTTGTTGAAGCCCAAGACCGTGTCGTTGTACATCTCAAACTTACGACCGTGAATTTGGGTTTCGAACACTTTCGGACCAGGAATGACGTCGTACCGGAAAATGATCTGTTGGCTGGCTCTCCAGAGCTGTAATACGGCCAACAATTCCCGGCTTGGCACCAAATATTTCTCAATCGCATTGTCCACGCCCGGCCCAAACATCTGCCGGATGTAGCCACGTGGAGCTTGCCGTGGTGGAATGTAATACCCATTAGGCTCCGTTCCCCATTGTGGGTAGAGTGGCAAGGCCACTTGTTCCACACGAATGGCATAATACAACGGATTCCAACGATCTTCCGCCCACAACCCATCATCGCCAACTTTGACGAGCCCTTGGAGCCGGATTTTTCCGACGCACGCTGCCATACAACGTGTTTCCATTGGCTCACCACCGGTAAGAGGGTCTTTACCCTCAACCCGAGGATAGCAGGCAATACATTTTTCCGACACCCGGGTCGTGCCTCGGTACATCGGCTTTTTGAATGGGCATTGCTCCACACATTTTTTATAACCACGGCAACGGTTTTGGTCAATCCAGACAATCCCGTCCTCAGGCCGTTTATAAATGGCCTTTCGTGGACAAGCTGCCAAGCAACCAGGATACGTACAATGGTTACAAATGCGTTGAAGGTAGAAGAAATAGGTTTCATGCTCAGGCAAACTGCTGCCTTGCATTTTCCATGGTTCTTCTTTCGTGAAACCGGTTTTATCAATGCCTTCCACAATGGCACGCATTGAAGTCGCCGTATCTTCGTAGATATTCACGAAACGCCATTCTTGGTCAGTCGGGATGTACCCAATGGCCGCTTGTCCAATTTTGGCACCAGCGTCAAAAATGGTCATCCCTTCAAATACCCCATAAGGCGCATGGTGCTTGCGGCCAACCCGCACGTTCCACACCTGTCCTCCTGGATTGACTTGCTCAATGAGCTGCGTGATTTTCACGTCATAGAATTGTGGGTATCCACCGTAAGGCTTCGTTTCCACATTGTTCCACCACATGTATTCCTGTCCTTTGGAGAACAGCCATGTGGACTTATCTGCCATTGAACAGGTTTGACACGCTAAACACCGGTTAATGTTGAACACAAATGCAAACTGCCATTTTGGATGCCGTTCCTCATAGGGATACAGCATCTTTCGGCCTAAGTGCCAATTATAAACTTCTGGCATAGTTTCCTCCGTTTTTTAAATATTGGTTTACCAAATGAACAGTCCGTGAACCTTTCTTGAGGTTCCCAGAAGCTGTCTCTTACACTTTGATTTTAATGTGGTCACCTTTGAGCCATTTAATCATGAACTCATTTTCCTGACCTGGCGTAAACCCTGTCCGGACTGGTTCCCACGGTCCACGGCCACCGATGCCACCGTCTTCCGCCTTCGTGATACGGATGAGACATTCTTTCGGCACCGTATTGACCGCATGGTTGTCCACTTGGTACCCAAATTTAAATTTCCACGCCACCGCATGCTTACCTGGTAGCGAGTCTAATTGCTGCATTGGCATCAACCAGTCACGCGTAAAGGACTGTTGGGCCCCATACCGGAAGTTGGATTGATAACCAGTATCCATAGCAATGGCGCGTCCGTCTGGCCGCGTTTCATGCCCTTTCACTGATTTTGCGGTACCGACATATGGCGCATGTTTCGCCATTGTCACATGGTACGGGAACGCCGGGTTATACTTCGCCCGGATCATCAACCGCGCAACCTTGTAATACGGGTCACTTGGCTTCCAACCACGATATGGTCGATCGACTGGGTTACCATCAACGTAGACATAGTCACCGTCATTGATACCACGATCTTTTGCCGCTTGTGGATTGATATGGATTTGATGTTCCCCGACACCTGGTGTCCGCTTATCCATACGATAGGCATCACCGAAATTCGACTCATACATTTGGACCCAGTCATTGACTGACCATTGACTGTGTACCCGATGTCTGGTCTTTGGTGTCACACAATAGAATTGATACCCTTTTTCCCATAATGGGTTGGAGTACCGTTTGATTTCCTGCCACGGCAACTTGATGTTCCGGATGGTTTTATCATCATGATGTTGCGCGGTGATAGGAATACCGTAGTCATCCGGACGCACATACGGGTTGGACGACATGATCGCATTCGGCAGGTATGGCGTTGCTTCCGTACCTTCTCTGTGCGATATGAAGTTTTCACCGTATTCAATGGCTTCCGGCTCAACTCGGTAGTTTTCATAGCGACCGGTTCGAGTCCATTGTGGCTTGGATTCGTTGGTCTCTTCCCAGAATGGTTGGCGTGGATACGTTCTACACATCACCATCCAACCTTTTTCTGACTTCAACATGGTATCGACGCTGTAGCCATAACCCGTGCTACTGGCATCCAACAACCGTTGCACATAGACATCAACACGGTTGTCATACACAAATTTGAAGTAATCACGGAACCGCCCGTCACCCGTCATTTCGGTTAACTTGGCGGCCACACCTGCCACGGTATCCAGATCGTTCCGTGTGTCATACAAGGGTCGAATTCCACCCTTCCACACTTGGAACCATGGGTTTGATACTGTCGCGGTATGCTCTGGATAGGTAAACTCCATCCAGGTATTTACACCAAAAGCCACGTCATTATGGTTGACGTCTGATGTCATTTCCACATCTTGCGTGACCAAGGTTTCAATGTGCGGATCAACGTTTTTCACCATGTCATAATGGTGTTTGGCGTTGTTCAACACGTTCACATTGGCAACCCAACGGAATTTACTTGGGGTCGGCATGTGCGTTTTCCCAGTAAATACCCGACGACCATATTTTGGCGTGTTCACAATTAAGGCCGTGTCACCGTGGTTCCAGTATGCGACTTCCTCACCATAGTAATAGCCCTTAACATGGACTTCTTTACCATGAGCATTTGGATCCGTGGTAATCTTAAATGGGTTTTCAGCTGTATGCGTTCCCAAACCGCCACCACTCCATGGGGTGGATGTCCAAATCCCCGCTTTGTAGTTACCGGCCCAGGTATGCTGCCCAGTTCCGAATTTCCCGACGTTACCAGTGACAATCAATACCATGGCCGCGCCACGCGCGATAATGGTTTGGTGGAAGTAATGGTTTGTTCCTTCCCCGTTATGAATAGCAGCTGGCTTGATCGTCCCTGAATCACGCGCCCAACGCACAATCAGGTCTTTAGGGGCCCGATTGATTTGATGAACCGTATCCAGGTCATAGTCCTGTAAATGCACTTGGTACATTTGCATGACCGGCATGACGTCAACTTGCCGCCCATTCAGCAATTTGACACGGTAAGTTCCCGTCAACGCTGAATCGATGCCGCTCTTGCGATAGTGCCAACCAACCAATTCCCGGTGCATCGGAACTGCTTGGTTCTTATTGAGATCCCAAACCATGAAGCCACCGAGGCGGGCAATCTTGGCAGGATCTAAGGTTTGTACTTTCCCCGAATAACTCTTGGAGAAATCTGGGAAAGCATAGTCTTTAATGACTTCACGTGGATCCAAGTATTGCAGGGTATCCGTTCTTACCAACAACGGCATATCTGTGTACGCTTGGCAGAAGTCATGATCATACATGTTCTCATCAAAGATGATTTTACATGCACCAAGGAACAAGGCCCCGTCTGTTTCCGGCCGGACTGGAATCCAGTAATCGGCGCGATAGGCAGTTGGGTTATATTCCGGTGTAATGACGACGACCCGAGCGCCACGCTCAATGCTTTCGAGCTTCCAATGCGCTTCAGGCATCTTGTTTTCTACGAAGTTCTTTCCCCAACTGGTGTTCAGTTTGGAGAACCGCATGTCGTTCATGTCGATGTCAGAAGTCTGAACCCCTGACCAGAAAGGATGCGCCGGGTTTTGGTCACCGTGCCAGGTGTAGTTGGACCAATACCGACCACCTTGCGCTTGAGCTGGCTTCACTTTTCGAATGTAGGTATCCAACAAGGCTCCGCAGCCTCCATTCATCCGGGTGATCCCCATTTTTCCAATCACACCAAGGATGGGCATACCTGCACGGAACTTAAAGCAGCGGGTGGCCGCCCCTTTGGTCATTTCAATCATTTCCGGTGGATAGCCTTGTTCCCGTAATCGACGGGCACCAGCTTCACCAGAATACCGTTCAGCAATGATGATCATCGCTTTGGCCAAGTACGTGAAAGCAGTGTCCCAGGAAACCCGCAACATGTCATCCAAGTACCGAGCATTAAACTTGTATTTCGTCATCGTAGAAGGGGTGAACTCAGGGCTGCCATCGTCCATCCAGGCTTTCCAGCCGCGTCGCATCAACGGCCCTTTGAGCCGATACGGGCCATAGACCCGACGATGCATCGTGTAACCCTTCAAGCACATGCGTGGGTTATGAGCAAACGTTCCACGGTTGCCGTAGAGATCTTCATACGTTTGGTGGTCATAGTTTTGTTCCACCCGCATCACGACCCCGTTACGCACAAACGACCGCACCCGACAGGCATGCGTGTCATTCGGTGAACAGACCCACGTAAATGAGCTGTCATACCGATATTGATCGTGATACACACGCTCCCATGAGCGGTCTGGGTACTCCCCGAGAGGATTGCCCACTTCGATGACGGGTTGCAAGGCAGTCAAAGCCAACGCCTTGTCCGCTAACGCCACGGCCGCCACGGTCCCCGCGGAGACCTTTAAAAATTGACGTCTAGAAAGAAACATTGCTTACACCTCCTAAGTAAGTGCAGGACATAAAGTCCATGAATTCATTCATTAAAACGGACGAAAAATTAATGATCACCCCCCTTTCCTTATGAATTTTTTGATGAAATTGACTCATTTGCGTATGGGAATCTTAAATAATGGTCTCCGAGCTGATACTTTAAAGCAAAAAACGATCCTTTTTCTTTTCAAAAGAATAGTTAATAAGTCATTGAAAAATAAAGTGAAAATTAATTTTTATTTATTCAAAAAATCTCTATTTGATTCCAAAAGGTAACATCTAACTTAGATGAGGCATCAAATGGTTTACGATAAGAAGGATTAGACACACCTATACTTGTTTTTATTGGTTTATTTTTTTAATCCCTTAAAAACGATATTAATTGGTACCTTTTGGTAGCAAGTAGGACTAAAGGTAACACAATTTAAGCTTTTTATGGGTCAGGTTAGCGAAAAGCCAAGACACCTATTCGCTGGCAATAGGGGCTAATGAGGCAGGAACTACACTGTGGCGAAATTGGCGTACATTGATTTTGGCCAAATGTTACCAATAAGCCATTAAGGTTAATCCAATATTTTTCAGGAAGCTTTTGTCGTAAAATCAATTCGGTTTCATCTGGATGCTTCGTTGAAACATATCCCAACCGGTTGCATATCCGATGGACATGGACATCCACGCAAATCCCTAATTTCTTGTAGCCGACGGTTCTCAACAGATTAGCCGTTTTACGTCCAACTCCAGGCAATCTTATTAAATCATCAATAGTATCAGGGACCGCTCCATGAAACTCCAGGCAAATCTTTTTGGAAATGGCCAGAATCTGTTTGGCTTTCGTTCGATAAAAGCCTACTGGATATATGGCTTTTTCTATCTTTTTAACCGACAGATTAGCCATCACAAAGGGATCACCTGCAAGGAGAAACAACCTTGCACTGGCTTCTGCTGTCGTACGATCACGCGTCCGTAAACTCAGGACGCAGGCGATAAGAATTTTAAATGGGTCACGGACACCCTTGGCAAGATGTTCAAGGAAGGGAACAGCCGACCGCAGATTGGATTTCTTTACCAAATGGAGGACACGATATCAATATCGTCGTCTTTCATGCGACCTGAGACGGCTGTTGAGGAAAATGAAGGGGTAAAGAAAGGAAGGAATCGGGTATGACTACCCGATTAAAACGTTCGATGTTTAGATAGCCACTTCTGACGACGTCGTGCCGCTTCTCGCTCTTTGGCCTTCTTCTTCACGCTCGGCTTTTGATAAAAACGACGGGCTTTTAATTCTCGAAATAATCCATCGGCAGCCAATTTCTTTTTGGCAACTTTCAAGGCTTTTTCAACATTATTATTAATAACTCGTACTTCCACAGGTCCCTCAATTGTTTTGTAAAAATAAGTATTTTTCAGCTAAATATCTTGGCCTCAAGCTCCATACTTTATCATGTGTTTCTGGCCTATGCAAGAAAGAAATGAGAAGGTTAAATTTAAAAACCCTTTTAAAAACAAATACTTATAATAACCTTACGACATACCACTTACAATAAATTTTCACCTATGAATCTTTAAGAGCTGCTATCATGTCTAAGACTGCTTTCTTGCCATCTCCAAAAAGCATCAAAGAATTATCCAATGCAAACAATGGGTTAGGTATTCCTGCAAACCCAGGGCTCAGGCTTCGCTTGATAACAACAACCGTTTTGGCTTTATCAACGTCAATGATCGGCATCCCAGCAATAGCACTATTAGGATCGGTCCTAGCCACCGGATTCACAACATCATTAGCTCCAATGACCAACGCAACGTCCACCTGATCAATATCCTCATTCGTTTCATCCATATCTCGCAATGCTTCATAGGGGACATCAGCTTCAGCAAGCAAGACATTCATATGCCCCGGCATTCGACCAGCCACGGGATGAACCCCGTACTCGACTTTCGTCCCTCGACTTTCAAGAAGTGCCGCTAAACTGGCTACTGGATGCTGGGCCTGTGAGACTGCCATTCCATAACCTGGAATAATGCACACACGCCTTGCTGACTCAAACAACATCGCGACTTCTTCTGGTGATGTGGATTTCACCTTCCCACCGTAGACTTCATCTGCGGTCGGGCCACCATCGCCAACTGGTGCCAGAACGCCAAATAATACGTTTGTCAGCGACCGATTCATCGCCTTGCACATGATTTGGGTCAAAATAAGGCCAGAAGCACCAACTAAAGAACCTGTGATAATCAAGACATTATTCGATAAGACAAAACCTGTCGCAGCAGCTGCTAAGCCCGAATAAGAATTCAAAAGCGCCACAACAACCGGCATATCAGCTCCGCCTACTGGAATAACCAAGAGGATACCGAGCACTGAGGCCACTCCAACCAAGAGCCAGTAGGCCACACCATTTGCAGGATCAATCACTACCCAACAGCTTAAAACCAAGGCTGCTGCAGCTAGAAAAGCATTAATAACTTGTTGGCCAGAAAACAAAATGGCGTTATCACCAATTATGCCTTTTAACTTTCCAAAGGCGACTAAACTTCCCCAAAAGGTCACCGCACCAATTAAACCAGAAGCGGCTATCGCAACGGTTAATTGAACCAAGGGAACTTCCGCTCCCATAGTATTTTCTATGAGGGCGGCTCCCGCCACCAATACGGATGCAATACCTCCAAATCCATTAAAGACCGCAACCAACTCCGGCATGGAAGTCATTTCGATTTTAATGGCTAAGGCGGCACCGATCGCCCCTCCGACAATTAACCCGAGCAAGATCATTTCATAACTAACAATTTGTTGATCGATCAGAGTCAGAACCACCGCCAATAACATACCGGCGGCGCCTAAGAGATTACCTCGTACGGCCGTGCGAGGGTGGGTCAACCCCTTAAGACCAAGGATAAAAAGCACTGAGGCGATCAAGTACCCGACATTGATGAATGCAGACATTCCGTTCTGTTTTCCTATTAGGATTTCTTTTTAAACATGGCCAACATTCGATTGGTCACCATAAACCCACCAACCACATTGATCGTGGCAAAGATCACGGCCAAAACACCTAAAATGGTTGTCGTCATGGTATGTTGAGATCCGGAAGATAGAAGTGCTCCGACCAAGGTAATCCCAGAGATAGCATTTGATCCTGACATTAAAGGCGTATGAAGGGTAGGAGGAATTTTGGTAATAATTTCAAATCCGACGAAAATAGCGAGGACAAATATCGTCAAGCCCATAATTATTTCCATAGCTGTCTCGTATCCTTATGCTGATAAAGCGGGCAGCCCTAATATTTCTCGAATCCGCGGCTGAACCACTTCCCCATTTTGAGTCAACATGGTTTCTTTTGTGATTTCATCATTCATATCTATGTTAAGTTCCCCCTTTTTCACAAGATGCAGGAGGAAAGTCGCAACATTCTTTGCGTACATTTGGCTAGCATGGTACGGAACGGTGGAAGATAGATTCTCCGGGCCTTGTATCGTGACCCCATGAGCCACAACCGTTTCACCAGGCTTGGTCAGTTCGCAGTTGCCACCCCGCTCGGCCGCTAAATCAACAATGACCGAACCAGGAGCCATCCCCTCCACCATTTCAGCGGTAATGAGAATTGGGGCCTTTTTCCCTGGCACGGCGGCCGTGGAAATGACCACATCGCTTGCCGCAATCACTTTCCCCAACAATTCTCGTTGCTTTTTATAAAAGGCCTCATCTTGAGCCTTAGCATAGCCACCTTTATCTTCCGCATCCCCAGTTTCTAATGGCAATTCGACAAATTTTGCTCCCAAACTCAAAATTTGTTCTTTCACGGCAGGACGAATATCGTAGGCCTCCACGGCTGCACCTAGCCGACGCGCAACCGAGATGGCTTGCAGGCCCGCTACTCCGGCTCCAATAATCAACACCTTGGCGGGCGTCACCGTCCCAGCGGCCGTCATCAACATGGGAAACATTTTTGGCAACATATTGGCAGCCATCAGAACCGCTTTATACCCGGCCACGGTTCCCATAGAAGATAAAATATCCATGCTTTGGGCACGCGTAATCCTGGGCATGAGTTCCAACGCAAAAGCCGTCACCCCTTGGTTGGCTAACTGCTGGACAGATTGGGCATTGCTTAAGGCTTCAGCCATTCCGACGATCTTTTGGCCCTTTCGAAATTTCTCTAAATCTGCCTTGCCTTCATCGGGATTTGCCCCTAACAGACGGACTTGGAGGATAAAGTCTGAAGTTTCGAAGACTTGATCACGGGAGTCAGCAATGGTTCCACCTTTTTCGACATAGGCAGAGTCTGAGTAACCCGAGGAGTCCCCGGCTTTTGATTCAATGACGACTTCCATGCCCCCTTTGATGAGGGAAGGCAGAACAGCCGGGACCAAAGCCACACGCTGTTCACCCGGAAACGTTTCTTTGACCACGCCAATCTTCATAACGTCATATCTCGAAAAATTTTAAAAAGCCTGAAATTCAAATAATAAGTGATTTTGGCAAAGTCCTGATTGATATCACAGCCTCTAAAAAACAATCAATGTGCCTTTATAGCTATCGAGATGGGGTCGAAAGGCCCAGAGAATGGTGAATGAGGAGGGAGAATCAACAAAATTTTTTAAGCCTTTAGGTGTAAAAGGCCTTGGCTATTTGGTCAGCCAGAAATACCATGCCCCGGCTTTGCGTATAACACCCATGTCCATATAAATGCTGCCTTGGGCCTTCTTCATTCCCCTGAATGCCATACTCCACCAACACACATTTCCCATCTTTCGGGCACCGCGTCGTCCGCCTTGTACATTCCAGCCATCGCTCAAATCCGTCATATGGTTCCAAAATTTCCCGAAAATCAACATTAGCCTGCTCCATTTCGGGTGAATCCGGCAGGACATCGGTTCCTGCTACTGCTAATTGCTGCACATAATCCCCGCCGGTTTGGTACGGCATTTCCCACGCTGTCTGTGGCAATTCCATCTTGGACAGCCATCGCTTTCCATCATGGCGAATCGATCGATGATTGACCACATGGAGAAGCCGTCCAAACCCGTCCGTATCCCATCCATAACGAACCGGTGTCCCTAAGGTCACCATATCCACCGAAGCGCCCTCTAAGAACCGGTGCTCCGTCAAAACTTGATAGAGCGATTCCAATTGTTCAACTGATCGCCCTTCAATGGGGCATGCCTCCCAGTATTTGGCTAAAATCTCAAACATTCTGGGTCGGCCCTCCGATTCTCCTGAGGTAATGAGGTTAGATAAAAGGGCCAAAACTTGTCCGGCATGACCATGAGCAATCAGCAAAACCCGGTCCTCTTTGGACAGGGATCGCTCAGAACTCCATTGCTGAAGGAACTCAATTAAGGCAATCGCCGCCTCAATCCGCCCAACATGATGATGAATCGAGGACCACACATACCGACGACAGAGAATAGCCGCCTCCCTTCCCCCACTCAGCCCTCCCTCGAATCTTTTCACGTAGGCAGTCGTAAAATTCCCGACTCCCTGGGCAAGATTATCTAAGGCCTCGTGGGTCGATCGGTTATTAATAAGTGGTGGATGAATCGGATCCTCACTCCTCCCAATGCCGTTTGTTTCTGGCCTTAGAAGTGCCAACAACGACTCCAAGCCCGAAATACCCCGAGAATAACCCCGCTTTAAGCCTCCCACTTCATCCAAGCGAGCCGAGCCAAATAAATCGGAAAACGGATGCCCATTAAGAAACACAATACCTTTGACATTGCAAATGGATAATTGGTTCCCAACCTGGGCCATGGCTTTCTTCCATGCTGGAGAATCAATAGGAGCCCCCGGCTCAAATGTGGGATAAGAGACCCGTTCGCCAGGGTTTGAACGGGAATATTGGGCATGCTGAAAGTTGTTACTTTGAGGCATCAGAATAAGATCTCGTTATTAATTAAGGGCTACTTTCTTAGTCCATACAGGCTTCTTAGAGCAAGTGTGCAGACGAAAAATTTTACCCCCATCCTTCTTCCCGACGGCCAGCAGATACTTCGTTAGTTGACCGCCTGAAAATCTGCATGATAAGTTCAATGGCCTTGAATGCGTGCAAATGTAAAGACTTTTGTTTTGGAGAAAATTTTAGGGCATTAGGCTGTTTTTCATAAATCAATCATTGCATTTTTTCATGTCGATTTTTCACGTGGAGCATCGCAGGAATCATGAGTACTTATTGGCAACGGCATCAGCGACAAGTCATCAAACACATACGAAGAGGTGTATTCGTAGTTGTAAGCCTCCTGTGCCTCAGCATTTCGGGAGTCATCCCACTGCCTCAGTCATCAGCGGCACAAGCCGAACACGTTGTCCTTGTTGTTCTTGAAGGAATCAAATCATCCACAATTCAAAGTGGAGCAACGCCTCATCTCGCTAAATTTGCTGAAGAGGGTGCGGTATCTTGGTCCGCCCAATCCATATCCCCTCCTCTGACTGTCCCGGCCATGGCGTCATTGCTCACCGGCTTGCCGGTGGAAAAACATCGCATCACCGCTGATTGGGAACACTATGATTTTGCCCGATCCTTCATGCGGTCTCCAACCGTTTTTGATTATATGGATTTGGCAGGCGGAGCAGACACGGGCGTGTTCCTCATGGACGAACGTCTTTATCAGTTGATTCGACCTGAAATCTATGTCGATAAACAAGTCTGCGGCTATTCCAAACCGCAATGTACACCAGAAACTGTGTCCATTTATATTCAGGATTTTCTCAAAAATGTTACCAGCGGCAAGGGATATGGGTTCTGGCTTTTTGGTGTACCCAACCTTTTGGTCACACATTTTCCCACGGCAGCACGGATCGGCCAAAAGTATGGGTGGGATTCACCAAAATATTCTGCCGCAGTGACGTCCATTGATAACGCCATTGAGCAAATCAAGAAGAATTATCAAGAAATTGGAGCCTTGGACCGCACGATGTTTATTGTGACTGGATTAAACAGTGGCCCACTCAATCCACTCACAAAAAAAGTGAAGAAGGGGGAAACAGTGGCTCTAGACCCTTCGGTCCCCATGATTGCTTGGGGGACGAACGTGAAAAAGCACCACGCTATCTCTCAACCGGTCACCCTGTTGGATGCCGGAGCCACAATCATGTATGCCCTCGGATTAGAAACACATGTGGAATGGGAAAGCCATGCCATTACCGAAATATTCCAAACTATTCCGGAGCGACGAACGACCGAAAATGAACTCGAAAAAATTTACCAATAATCAGACCATGAACAAAACGAATTCCCGCCTTAAAGCATCGATTCGCAGCCTATGTGCGGTTCTGGCCTGCCTGCCACTGATGGTTGTCTCACTCAGCGAGGCGGCTGAGCCAACAAATCCTCTATTACGTGAGTTTGCCATTACCGTGGATCCCAGCGCACTGAATCCGCCAACGTGGTGGCATGTGCCAGGGATTACTCCCTTAATTTGGACCAAAGACCCAATTAACATGGATGCCTACAAAACCTCCGAAGTCAAAGATTTACAATTAAAACCTGGCGAATATCGATTTGGAACATTCACCTTTGATTTTTTATTTAAGGTCACCCTGGCCGGAAAATTGGAATTTGCCAAAACATTGGATCAATGCGTGAATGGTCGCGGATCTAATAAATTGACCATCCATTGCAGCCACACGCAACCCTATCCCCAAGACCCAGATTATCCAAAGTAACCAACCAAAGATTACAAAGGCCCAACATGTCGAATACCGTAAAAGATTGGCTTGATGCCCTCGAAGATGTGGACGATGCGACGCGCGAGGAAGCGGCCAAAGCCCTGGCGGAAAAAGGTGACCCCAAAACCTTAGAGCCATTATTGGCTGCCCTAGAAGATGATTTTTGGTCTGTGAGAAGCCATGTGGGATGGGCCCTGGCCAAGATAGGGGGGGATCAAAGTATTGACGGCCTGGTTGCTCTTTTTAACGACAATATGATGGAGGTGCAGGCCGAAGCTGTACAAGCCATGGCGTCCATGGGCAAAGGTGTGGTGCCTAAATTATTGACATGCCTCAAAGACAAACGATGGCGAGTTAGGGAACAAGCCGCCAAAACACTAGGAGAACTTCGTGATCCAGAAGCCGTGAAGGGATTAATAGTCGTATGTCGAGACCGCGATGGTGCAGTGAAAAGTGCTGCGGCTGAGGCTCTTGGTAAAATCGGTGACCCCCAAGCCATTCCCACGCTGATAAAACTCTTTAAAGATACGTCCAAAATTGTCCGGGAAACAGCCGGAACGGCCTTAATGTATATTGGGGCACCTTCAGTGGACGCATTACTAGAAACGTTAAAAGATCCCCATTTCGTCGTGCGATGCCATGGGGTTCGCGCATTAGGTGGGATGACGACAGACTATCAAATGGGCAAAGTGTGGGTGAGAGAAAAACGAGTTGTTGAGGCTTTAATTGACATGGTCAAAGATCCTGATCGCGCAGTCCGCGAAGATGCGACAATAGCGTTAGGCAATATTGGCGACCCTCTGGCCCTTGATTGCCTCATGGAAGCCATGAAGGACGGGACCGTGAAACGACATGCTATCGCCTCGTTGGGAATGATTGGAGACCCGCGGGCCTTCCCGCCAGTCCTGGCGGCATTAAAGGGGAAAGGTATTCACCAAGATGGAAAACCTATGCCAGGCTGCATCATTAGTGAAGACCTGTTAATCAAAGAAGCCGCCGCTACCGCCCTTGGACATTTCCGCCATCCCAAGGTCATTCCGGATCTTATTCTCTTGCTGAAAGATTTGGTCCTTCGTGACTATGCGGCAAATTCTTTGGTCCTCATCGGTGACACTGCCATTGAGCCACTGGTTTCGTTTCTCCATGACCCCGATCTTTCCAAAGTCGAGAAGGAAAGTGAACGGGTATTGGCCTTTGCCACCACCCGCATGACCGCATCTGGAGCCCTTAAAAAAGTCGTGTTGGATACGCTGGACCAACTCGGGTGGCGGCCTGGGGAAGGCCTAAGCAAAGAATCTCGAGAAATTGAATATACGGATACCATCAATGTTCTCGGCGAGGGAGGGGAAGGCCGCTTTGGGAAAAGCGGTGATATCGCTCGACCAGCGAAAGCCCCAAAAATCGAACGGTAGCTTCTCAAAGAAGTGAGAAGTGAAAAGTAAGGAGTGAGAAGCAACAGCAACAGAAACATCAAGGCGCTTCTTTTTTCTAACTTTTTACTTCTACCTTCTCACATTTCACGACTTTAGTTTTTTTGGAAATGTAGTATCCCCCAGGTCAAATGTCCGGCCATACCGGCATCAATCCAGTGCTGTAAGCCCACTTTCATATTGGCCAGATATTCTTCCGCACACACACGAATCAGGGTCTGGTTTTGCACCACCAGCTCTTGCAGGACCCGCGCATAATGAGCGGGCAAATTCTTAGATAAATCAATAATCTGGACTTCTTTCAATCCAAGCTCTTTGGCCACGTGTTGATAATATTCAATGGATCCCAAGGAATCTAAATGGATTCGGTTCAAGATGGGCTCCAACACATCTTCCGGGCATTTGGCACTTTGCATGGGATCGGTGAAAATGAATTGGCCTCCTGTAGCCAAGACACGAGACACTTCTTCAAACACCTTTTTTCGATCTCCACTATGCAGAATTGCATCCTGAGACCACACCAAATCGACACTCCCATCCGGCAAGGGAATCTCTTCAAAGCTGCCATCAATAACATTGATCGCTAAACTGATGCCTTCTTTCTGATTGAGTTCTCGATTCCGCTTATTTTGAATCTCACTCAGGTTCAGACACCCGACCTGGCATCCATAGTGTTTCATAAGATACCTGGCCGAGCCCCCATACCCTGAGCCGATATCCAACACCCGTGTCTTTGAATCAAGATTCTTAACGGATCCCGCCATCTTTTCCACCGTCCGTCGACTCGCTTCGAAAATGGAATCGCTGTCAGAATGGTACAGCCCAATATGAATATCTTCCCCACCCCAGATGGTGGCATAGAACCGGTCCGCATCAGAACTATTGTAATATTCCCGAGCCGTATCGACCGTTGACGAATAGGTCTGCCCGCCTAAATTGCCCAAAATAGTCTTGGGCCGTTCTTCATTTTTATACAGTTTTTCGGCAACGTGAACGTAAAAATCCGGATCCTCTACCTTATGCGTTTCTTGGAAATCGGCGTAGGTTTTGACTTGTTGGAACCCGACCTCGTTCATCAGTCGCCGGGTATATTCTTTCCGTAATGGATACATATTTAGATGAAAGACTTCCTTATCTGGAAACGTATACCGAAATCTGGCCAACCCTTCATCCACATATTCCGGCTCGGCACTGACGTTATCGCCGCAATAGTAATAGACATGTTTCGAGGTAAATCCTTCATCTAATATGCCGTCATAATTCCGTTGATCCAGGACCAGCACCCCGTCATGTCTTAACGCGGTGTAGAATTCTGCCAAGGCTTTTCGCCGATCTTGCTCGGCAAATAGATGGGTCAAAGAATTCCCCAAACAAATCACGGCATCATATTTATAATGAATATCACGGCTCAACCAACGCCAATCCGCATGAATAGTTTTCATAATGAACCCGGCTTTCCGCGCATTTTCAAAAGCTCTGGCTAACATTTCCGGACTGCCATCTGCACTGGTCACATCAAACCCGGCCCGCATAAGCCGAATGGAATGAAACCCCGTTCCGGTCGCGACATCCAACACACGTTGAACGCCTCGCTCTTTCAAAAGCCGGATAAAAAAGTCACCTTCACTGGAAGCCCGAGCCTCCCAGTCAATCAAAGAGTCCCATTTTTGAACAAAGCTATGGACATATTCCTCTTTATACAAATCGGTTTTTCGCTTAGCGATAGGGTTATCGCCATACGCTTGTTTCTTACCCATGAGACCAACCTCCTAAAGAGCCGCGAACCTCACCAGCTTGGTTAAAGCACGGTAAGGAAAAGTCAGCTGTATTTTGACTGGGAAAGGCAAACGAGAGATTCGCGCCTCCGCGTAACCCCAACACCTTCCCTTGATCAGGAAATAAAAAGGGCCCCCGAACTCCTCTTGCGAGCGTTTGGTAGGCCCGATTGTTCACCGAAGATGCCTTAAATGTACCCTTTATGGACTATAAGAGCAACCCTTTTTGGTAATAAGTCCTCGGAATGACTCGGCGAAACACCCCAAAAGCCTCTAATAACTTAACTAATAATTACTAATTCAAGACACTATCGACACCTCCTATTCCCAATATTGGATGGTTGTCTCATCCCTCAACCAAATAACACTCAAATGCATTTTCCTTGTTCACAATGGGTAATTATGGTAAGGCCTAGTTTGTCTCTGTAATATTCCCTCACTCAATGAATCAGCTGAAATCTACCACCTTGGTCTTTAACATCTCCTGCGCCCTGGCGTTTTTGTTCCTCATGTGGGGGGGGTTCGCCCCAGATCATTTAGCGAAGATCACGGGTGCCCTCCAAACGTCCCTTCTGGATTCCTTTGGTTGGCTCTATGTGTTAGCAGCATCCAGCTTTCTTATTTGCGCACTTTGCCTCATTTTTTCACGATGGGGAGATATCCCGCTTGGACCAGATGGCGTCAAGCCCGAATTTAACCTTCTCACCTGGTTTGCCATGCTGTTTTGCGCCGGGATGGGCATCGGACTGGTATTTTGGGGTGTGGCCGAACCCACATCCCATTTTCATGACCCACCTATCGGAGAAGGTGGAACCCCGCAGGCTGCTCGCCTGGCTCTTCAATATTCGTTCTTTCATTGGGGCCTCCACCCATGGGGTATTTACACGATGGTTGCCCTGGCACTGGCCTATTTTCAATTTCGAAAAGGCATGCCTGGGCTATTCAGCCTGGGATGCCAACCGGTGTTGGGTAGGCATGCCAATGGAGCACTGGGAACTGCCGTAGATGTAGTCGCCGTCTTTGCCACTGTCTTTGGCGTGGCTACATCCCTGGGTTTTGGGGCGGTGCAGATCAGTGGAGGATTGTCTTATGTCTTTGGCATATCAAATTCGCTCACCACTCAATTAATTTTGATCGCGATTGTAACCGTGCTCTTTATGCTTTCGGCTCAGACGGGCCTCCAGCGCGGCATCAAATACCTCAGCAACTTGAATATGATTCTGGCCCTGTCGTTACTGTTTTTTTTGCTGTTTCTTGGACCCACCCATTTCATCATGGAGGTTTTTCCATCAACCTTTGGGCACTACCTTCAAAACCTCCCAACCATGAGCCTCAATCTCGCGCCCTTCCGCGATTCCACGTGGATTCATAACTGGACCCTCTTTTATTGGGCCTGGTGGATTGCCTGGGCCCCATTCGTCGGTACCTTCATCGCCAGAATTTCCAAAGGCAGGACGGTACGACAATTCGTGCTCGGCGTGTTGCTTGTTCCATCACTCTTTTGTGCGTTTTGGTTTACTGTCTTTGGTGGAACGGGGATTGCCCTGGAGCTCTTTCAGGATGTGGCCCTCAAAGAGGTCATGGACACGCAAGGCATGGAGGTGTTGCTCTTCACCGTCTTAGAGCAATACCCCATGGGAACCATCATGTCGCTCATTGCTATCTTTCTGATAGGCACCTTTTTCATCACCTCTGCCGATTCCGCCACCTTTGTCCTGGGCACCCTCACCACCAACGGCAGCCTCAATCCTCCGAATCACATTAAATTCACTTGGGGCATCATTCAATCACTCTCTGCAGCCATTCTCCTCTGGTCCGGTGGCCTTAAAGGCCTCCAAACTGGCGCCATCCTCGCCGCCTTTCCCTTTGTTTTCGTCATCATTCTCCTCATCATTTCCCTCCTCAAATCCTTCAAGGAAGAAGTTCGCAGGACATGAAATGCCGGATTTCGGCCCGGCAGCCGAGGTCCTTTTGTTTCGGCAAAAGGACCCAAAACCATTTACGCCCCGTCCGGCCTCCTCAGATTAGGCGGACGCAAGAGTATTGAGGGCGGGCCAACTCGCTCTGCTCAAACAAGGCCAGCCGGTTAATCAGAGTGTCCGCCCATAGGGCCGAACGGCAGGCGTCGGCTGGTGAGAAAGAAAAGGGAATGGTCTGAGCAGGAGGCTGAATCACAGCCGCAGTGCAGGCTGCGCTAGGACTTTCGTCGACATTTTCAATTGGATCGGAACTTGCGATTTTTCTCAAAGAGAAAAACCCATAGGAAATTATTTGGAATAACTATAAAATCGTTCACAAAAAGAAGTTTGATGGGAAATCAATTCATCTTTCAAATGTGGTGGCCATTTCGCCAAGAGTTAATCTCGAACCACAAATTTTATGTGGAACAAGCACAGAAGCGCTTGCTATCACAATTCGAGGATATTTCTGGGGAGGCGGATCAGTTTGCGCAAGAATGGCTGTCTAAAGCGGACCAGTGGTTTGATCCGGAGCGACACGATTCGGATGAGTTTCAAGAGCGAGCCTATTATGAAAGCATTGCTTTCTATGGTTTGTTGACCGACATGCATGATCAAACGCGATTAAGCGTGATTGCAGGTATGTACCATGAGTGGGATAAGCAACTGCGAGATTGGCTTTCACTTGAGATAAGAAGGTCCTTCCCTGGAGAAGAAACGCGATCGGCGATCTGGAAAGCATCCTTCCCAAATATTTTTGACATACTGGAATGCTTTGACTGGAAAGTACGTGCACAACCCTACTTTGCCCAACTTGATGTTTGCCGCCTAGTCATCAATGTGCATAAGCATGGGCTTGGGGATTCCTTGAGCGATTTAAAAAATGACCACCCTCAGTTTCTAGAGGATGTTTTTCGTGAGTCTGAGAAATCTGTGTGGGATCATTGTTTAAATCATACCCCTCTGAAAATTACTGATGCGCATTTGACCGCGTTTTCTGACGCCATCATAGCATTCTGGAATGATATACCAGAAAATGCATTACTAACCATTAATACCCACACACCAAAATGGTTTTCAAGGGCTATAGATAAAGATTTAAGTAAATGAAAGCCAAAGGATAATGCCTAATTTTGTATTGTCACTTACGCCAAAACCGGCGAGGGCCAGAAAAAAATTGAGGATAAACATATTGAAGCCCACCATTTTTAAGGGGATTGAAAAGGGTGAATGATGGCAACTCAAGCAGAATTGAAACCAGCCGAACCGGTGATCTAAAAATTTTACAGTTATGGTTCCTCAAAATAATTCCCAAGGCATTTTTGTCGGAGTTGCCCACCATCGTCGCCGAACCATGAACGCCCTTGAATTCGGGTCAAATGTTTTGTTGACTAATATACGCCTCCACCTGTTTTGCCCGGAGCTTTAAGCGGTAAACCCTGGACTGATTCGCCTGGACCCACGCCCACCAATGTTTTAGATCACACAGGATGGCAAAAAAAGGAAAAATGTCCCACCTCCCTTATCCTACTTTGGCTGGCCCTTGGGTCGGGCGCTCTGATTAACTGGCGGGCCTTGTTTGAGCGGAGCGAGTTGCCTTCCCATTGTTAAGGCCTCATTGTTTCCTCAGTTTCCCCTGGCCTTGTGGTGTGGCCGAGCCGTGCAGCCAACCCCGGATAAAAGGCGAGCATTGTTTGAGCGCAGCGAGTTGGCGAACCGCGGAGGGCATCCGAAGGACCACGCCACGGCCAACATGGTTTTGGCCACTTTTGCCTCCACAACAAAGGTTGCACCCTGCGGGACGCGCTAAGCAAGAGCTCGGCTGCCGGGGCGAAACCCGGCTACTTTAATGGCTATAATTTTTAAAAGGTGAAATGATATGATTTTAGAAATGCTTGTGAGGTTACATGTGGTGGACGAGGTAGCCTATCAATCGTATCGGAACGAAATGACGCCCATTCTTGAAAGCTATGGTGGAGGATTTGGCTATGACTTCATAGTTTCTAAGGTTCTCAAGTCTACAACCAAGGCCCCGATCAATCTCGTGTTTACGATTTCCTTTCCTGACCAAGATTCAAAGGATTCATTCTTCTCAAACGAGGAATATATCAAGATCAGGCAACGCCATTTTGAAAAGTCCGTGACAGATACCACGATCATCGCAACCTATGAAAAGTAAGCAAACACATCGGCAATCACCGCAGGCATCAATCAAATCCAACCACGGTCATCACTGCAAGAAGGATTAACATCCCCAACAACCACCCCAAGCGATAAAAGGCAATGTGGAGTACCTTAATCCATGAGACTCACCACTCCCTCTTGAACGACGCCTGCTGGCTGGCCCCTGGGACGAGTGCTCTAAATTAGTAGGCAGGCCTTGTCTGAGCGTAGCGAGTTGGTCTGCCCTCCTAAGACTAACGTCCGTCCCATCCCATATGGCCAGACAGGGTGTCAATGGTTTTGGGTCCTTTTCCCGAAAGAAAAGGACCTCGGCTGCCGGGCCGAACCCCGGCATCTCTTATCATTCCAGTTAGTAAAATTGTACGCCCGAAAATAACGGAAACTATTTGGGAAGACTATATCTATGCCAGCTTTATTGCTGATTGAGAAATTCATCTGGCCATTTGCGGGAGGTATGCATGACGGCAAGTATGCGAACTTCTTGACGCTTGATGTAATAGGGAATGATATAGGGAAGACCGGAAACGACCAATTCCCGTGTTTTGGGAACTCGACCGGGACGTCCTAATTGCGGATGATGTTGGAGAGATTGTGTTGCGGCTTCGATTTTTGTTAGCACCCGATAAGCAGCGGCCGGATCATCTTCCGCGATATACCGCCCAATTTCTTTAAGGTCTTGGAGTGCTTCTTCAAGCCAGACAACTTCTATCATGGCTTAAATGATTCGATGACATCATTGACTTGCCCAGTCGTATAAAATTTCCCTCCTTTTTCAGCTTTTTTCAGTCGTTCACGAATACGTTTTTCCTGCCAGTCATACACCTCTAAATAATTTTCAATGGCTTGATTGATCAGCCAGTTTCTAGACCGATCAACTCCTTCAGCAATTTGCTCCAATTTTTTTTGAGTTTTTACGGGCATACGAACCGTCACATTTCCGGTTTCTTGATCCATCTGTAATCACCTTGATTGCAAAATAATGTTATGGAATCATATCAGGAATATTAATGTGATTCAAGTTTTATCTTATTTGCCCGGTAGATTTTGTTCACGTTTCCCGCTACTCTTATGTTAACTTTCTTAAATACTTAATCCACTCTTGATGACCAGGATGTACAGGCCTGTTCTCGAATTGGAGGATTTTCTACGCTGCATGTGTCAACGAAAGTTGAACAGGGCGCGGTTGTGCTGGAACTCTCTGGACGATTTGATTTTCATGTGATGGAACATTTCTTATCCGCAATGGAACATGCCGAGACAACTCACCGTCCCCGCCATGTAATTCTTGACCTCAACCAGGTCACGTTTATTGACAGCATGGCTATTGGACGCCTGGTCACCACCTGCCAACGTCTTAATCGAGCTTCAATTCGATTTACGCTAGCCGGGCAAAAAGGTGAAGTCGATACAGCCTTGAGAGACATAAAATTTGAAACCATGGTTCCCACCGTTGGGACAGTAGAGGACGCCCTAGCCTTACCACCCTGGCAACATTCCTTGTAAAGGAGCCCCAATGTCTGAACAAGATCCAACCCCGCCCCATATTACAACGACTGAAACCATGCTTCGGTTTTATGTCTTTCTTGGCCAGTATATTGACCGATGCTTAGATGAAGAGCATCGGCGATCCTTGCCCGAACAGGAGTTTCAACAACATTTGGCGACGACACACGACCAAGTCGTGGAATTACTTGCTACGAACCGTGTGGTTAAAGACAAGGCGGAAGCGGAGTTTCAACGCGTCACGGCCCTGTGTCAGGATTATCTGAAACATCCCAGCTCCGGTGATCAGTCCCGTATTCTCCAGGAAGAACGGGAAACCTTACGGGTAAAAATGTTGGCGTTGAGTGATCTTTTGGCCGTCTTTCGTTCGGTATAACACCTCAAATTTCCATCCTTTCGCCTTCAACCTGCCTCCAGATTGACCGCAAAAAAAATCGTGTGGTAACGTCGACGTTCGGGTTTTCCCTAGGTGCTACGGGATTACTACGCATTAAGAATTACAAGGAACCTTAACCATTTCTCAGATTCACACCAACATGGCTGATTCAGTAGCTGAACATATTGCCGCCTTAGATGATGAAGACTGGGGAGTCCGGGAAGATGCCGCAACCGCCCTTGGCCAATTTAATGATCCACGAAGCATCCAACCCTTGATTCGTTTGCTTCGTGACTCAGATCGTGCCGTGCGAGAAGCCGCAGCGGCTTCTCTGACAATGCTGGGTCAACCAGCCGTGCTGTCTTTGGGCTTTTGTCTCAATGATCCTAACCTTCATGTCCAAGAAATAGCAGCTTCAATTCTAGGGACTATTGCAGATGAACAGGTCTATGAGCCCTTACTCTCAGCCCTATTAAACCCCAATTGGATTGTGCGCATGTCTGCTGCAAAAGGGCTCACCCGCATTAAAGATCCTCGTTCCATTGATACATTGATTTTGCTTCTTCAAGATAAAGTCCCGGCAGTTCGAGATGAAGCCTGCCGCGCAATTCAAGCCCTCGGGGAAGCGAGTATTCCTCCTCTCCTGAAAGGACTAGAGGATTCGAATTGGAGAGTTCGGTTACGTTCTGTTGAAGCTCTCTCCCTCTTGAAACCTCAAGTTGCGGTGGCACCATTAATGAATCTTGTGGCCAACGATTCAGACACTGCGGTGCGGCAAGATGCCGTCCGGGCCTTGGGACAGATTGGTGATGACCATGCCATTCCCCTGTTATTAGATGTACTCACCACACCCTCTTTACAACTGAAAGCCATTGAGGCTCTGGGGAATTTGCGAGCGGTTGAAGCGCTCCCTTCCTTAATGGCCCTTGTTCAATCACTCCCGGCGGATGCTTACGAAGACCGAATGGAAGGCTGTACGGACCCGCAATATAAAGAGGAGCTCCCTCCTTTAGAGGCCGCGGTGAAGGCACTGGCCAAAATTGGCGATCCTCAGGCCGTACCCGTTCTTATAGATGCTTTGCGCACCACATTGCTCCGCCAGGAGGCTGCGGAAGCCCTCATCCACTTTGGGTCTTCCGCCAAAACGGCGTTGCTTCAACTTTTAAAAACGACAAAGAATGACAATCTCCGACGGCATGTGTTGGAATCCCTTTCCCACCTTGGATGGCGTCCTGGACAAATCCGCCTTTAACCGATTGAAGAGCAATGCCAAGAGAAACGTTCGAAACCATCATTTCCGAATTGGATCATGAAGAAGACTGGCGACGCATGCGCGCGACATCCACCTGCATGAAAGGTGGACCGAAAGCGGTAGAAGCCATTATCCACGCGATAGGTCACGGGTCAACTCATTATAAGATCGAAGCAATCAAAATGCTGGCCCGCCTTGGGGATCCCCGGGCTGGACTGGCGCTTGCCGGTCTCATGAAAGACGAGGATGAAGAAGTCCGACAAGCAGCGATGGAGGCTTTAGAACACCTGGCTGGCGTGTTAGATGAGCCCACAGCCGCAGCCCTTCTAGAACATTTACAGGATGATCGGATTCGGGATCGCGTGACATCACTATTGGGGGTCATTCCTACTTCCATAGGACCCCTTTCTGAACGCCTGAAAGACCCGGATGAATCCATTCGGCAACGAGCGGCCGAAATTCTGGCACAATTGCTAGATCCCCGTTCGGCCGATGCCTTTGTCGATGCGATGGCTGATCCAAATCTTCGCGACGTGGCCACCGACACACTGCGAAAACTTGGGGCGATCCGGGACCGTGTTGACCAACTTCTCGATGAATTACGAGACGTGGAAGAATCGGAACTCAAGGAAGGGGCCCGCCAGGAAGCAGTTATCCAACTACATCGCATTGGGCGGCCCGCTGTCGAAATTCTCCTGGAATATTTGGACGATGATGACTGGATCGTGCGGGAAGCCGCCGCGGATACCTTAGGTAAAATTGGTGATGTCCGAGCGGTTGAACCCTTAATGAAACGACTTCGATCGGACAAAGATACCGGCGTCAAGGAACATGCCTTGAAATCCTTGGGGCTCATAGGTGATTCTCGACCTGTCGAGTTATATATTGAGGTCATTCCCATTCGCCCCCTTAGGATTTTGGCCGTTGAAGCCCTAGAAAAGGTGAAAGATGTGGAAGTCTTGCGACCTCATGCGGAACTCTTTGCCCGATTAAAGAACGATCGCGACGGGCTGATTTCCTATAATTCCGGGGTGATCCTTGACAAACTAGAGGCCGCCGCTGCACAAATGGATGAAGAAGCTTGGGCTGGAAAGGAGTAATACAGCATGACAGAACAGAATCAAGTCGATCCCCTGTTGTCCGCTCTGCGGGATGACAACGAAGCATTACGGGATCATGCGGCCTCTCGTCTTGGGCAAGTCGGAGCAGAGGCCATCCCGAAATTGATTGACATGTTTTTGGAGGATGATTGTGTCATTCGCGAGGCCGCCACGAGTGCGTTGGTCCAAATAGGAGAGCCTGCGATTGATCCGCTAATCGAAGCCCTCCAGGAAGATGATGAATGGTCAGTCCGCGAACAGGCAGCCACCGCCTTGGGAAAACTTCGAGCCCAAAAGGCCGTCGAACCCCTTATTCATGCCTTACGACATGACAAGGATGGCGGAGTCAAAACTGCGGCCATTTGGGCCTTAGAACGCATTGGGCATCCGGACGCGGTCCCTGGGTTGGTTGATGCGTTGATGGATGCCACGCTTCGAGAAGATGCGGCCAGAGTGTTAAAAAAACTTGGTGATTCGCGGGCTACCACAGCCTTAGTCGAGGGGCTGCAGGCCTCAAATTGGATTGTCCGGCGGCATGCAGCCGAAGCACTGGGGAAGATCGGCGACCCTCAATCATTAGATCCGCTGATCGAGGCCCTGGCTGATGAGGACTGGTTAGTGCGCCGCAATGCAGCCGAATCGCTGGCGCGCTTAAAAGATAGCCGGGCAATCGATCCTTTGGTTCCCCTATTGGAAGATGAGAATGAAATGGTTCGAGATACCGCCGAAGGCGCGCTGTCGAGCTTAGGCTGGACCCCGAGCACTTCAAGTTAAGAGGAAGCTTTTTTATATAATTGGCTTTGTTCACTTTCTATCTGAGGAAACATCATTATCATGGCAAATGAAGCACCACCCAAACTCATCTCCATTGGCCCAAAATCTGGCACCAAAAAAGATGGGTTTAATCTAGTGACGGAAAAAGTTTCGGCGATCAACCTGGACACAAATCAAATCGAAGTGGAATTGCTAGCCTACGACGGAAAAACCGTCCTGTTGGACGTTGGAGAAGAAGCCGTTGAGGATTTACATAAAATCAAAATTGGTGATGGCGCCACGCTCCGTGTGGTCGAAGAGGATGGTAAACGCATCGTCAAGAGTTTTCGAATTCGCTCGAAAGATCCCAATGTCGCGGCGGCGGATGCAGCCCTTCAGGATCTAACCGATACGCACTGGCTCAATCGCAAACATGCTATTGAAGTTCTTGGAGAACTAAAAGTCGAAGCCGCGGTGAAGCCTTTAGTAGAAATGCTGAATGATGAAGTCGGTGATGTCCGTCAGCGTGCCTATGAAGCCCTGATTAAAATTGGGGCACCTTGTGTATCCGAGGTTGTCCCGCTATTAACGAATGAAGAAGATGAACTGCGGCAATCAGCCACAGAAATTTTGCGAAAAATTGGGAAGCCGGCGGTTGAGCCACTGGCACAGGCCTTGGGTGAAGCTGATGAAAAACTACAGAAACGAATTATGAAAGTCTTAGATCGGATGGGGTATAAGCGGAAGTAAGAAGCCCGCAACACCCCCTCTTGGCTAACTCTTTTTCAGGGGATGAGTCCCGGCCGTCTTTCGACCGACGGACACGTAATAAAATCCCTGTTCAGCCATTCGTTGAGGATCATAGACATTACGAAGGTCAATAAAGATTGGGGATTTGACCTTTGGGCGAATCTGTTCAAAATCCAGGTTTCGAAATTGATTCCATTCAGTGACTAACACCACCGCATCTGCCCCCTCCACAGCATGATAGGCATCCTTGCAGGGCACCATATTTGGCACCACTTTCATGGATTCCTCTAGTGCCTCGGGATCATAGGTACGAACGATACATCCTGCCTGAAGCAACCGTTCCGCAATATACAAAGCCGGGGAATCTCGAATGTCATCGGTATTCGGTTTAAACGCCAGCCCTAATAAGGCAATAGTTTTCCCCTTCACATCTCCCACCGTGCTCTGAATTTTCTCAACCATCTTTGCCCGTTGCTCTTCATTAACGTGTTTGGTGGCTTTCGCCACTTTCATTTCATAGCCGGCTTCTTCTCCGATATTGATGAGTGCTGCGGTATCTTTTCCAAAACACGATCCTCCATAACCTGGACCTGCATGCAAGAATTTTGAACCAATCCGCTTATCCAACCCCATTCCTTTCGAAACCATCTGGACATCAGCCCCAACCAATTCACAAAGATTCGCCATTTCATTGATAAAGGAAATCTTGGTAGCTAAAAACACGTTTGACGCATATTTAATGACTTCCGCTGTCGGAATATCAGTAATCACCACCGGTGCATCTAACAGATAAAGAGGACGATACAAGTCTTTCATGATAGCGACTGCTTCAGGACTATCAGCCCCAATCACCACGCGGTTGGGTCGCATGAAATCTTCAATAGCCGAACCCTCCCGTAGGAACTCCGGATTGGACACCACTCCAAAGTTACATGGCGAAGTTTGATTGTCTTCAATTAACTTCCTTACCCGACGCGCTGTCCCAACAGGCACCGTAGATTTGGTGATCACCACTTTATAACCCGTCATCCGACTTCCAACACTTCGAGCCACTTCATCCACAAAAGACAAGTCGGCCGAACCGTCCGGTCGAGATGGGGTACCTACCGCGATAAAAATAGCCAGGGCTTCATCCACGGCTTTGTTTAAATCTGTCGTAAACCGTAAGCGACCAGCATGAATATTTTTTTCAACGAGTTCTGCAAGACCTGGTTCGAAAAACGGGACCTTTCCCTTTTCCAATGAAGCAATGCGTTTCTCATCCAAGTCCATGCACAGGACATTCAACCCAAATTCTGAAAAACAGGCGCCGGTTACGAGCCCAACATATCCAGTGCCAATCACGCTGATATACATATTCTCTTCTCCTTAAATTAACGATGGAATTCTATAGGGATTTTTTTGGGGATTCCGCCTGATTTCCTTAAGAACCCCAAGGAGGGGATCTTCTCATACCCTTGCTTGACAGGCTATAGGGTGCCCACTAGAATCATAAAATATTTTTCGGCGAGCGGGAATAGCTCAGTGGTAGAGCATCGCCTTGCCAAGGCGAGGGTCGGGGGTTCAAATCCCCTTTCCCGCTCCAATCTTTTTTTCCTCACTGTTTCTCCTGTCCAATTTTTTATTTTACCCGATTTTCGCGTTTGGTCTACACATCCGTGAGAAAGATGATCCACCAGGGAGGGGATTCTTCTTTCATGTTCGAAAATTGTTGAGCCGTAAAACTACTGGGGATCCCTTTCCAAATGGCACCTCTTCGAATTTCAACGTACCGAAACGCTAAAGAAGTGGGAGTTTTGTCTTTAGGGGTTGTTTCGGTAGCCAAGTGGCCTCGAAGCTGAGCAATCCTGGAGAGATCCATACGATCTCCGATAGCCAGGGCATGTAAAGCTGTGTAAACCTCTCCAAAAATTTCGGGAATATTGTCTTTGGTGAAAATTTGATTCCGTGGACGATATTGAATATCCGCTAAGATCTGGCTCAAGAGTTCCCAAAAAACTTCATCATCGATAGCCGACAGCACGCCAATAGGACTTCGTTGAGTCATACATCGTAAAAGCGCGACCGGTCCCGCAATGTCAAATTTCCAAGGTGGGAAGGTGAGTTGCTTTCCTTGATGCGACACCTCTAATACGGGCTCCCCTTCATATCGGCTTAATTGAGACTGTCCTCGCGTGGATCGGAGATACTCTTGTATCCGCTTTTGATCAACGCGGGTGGGTTCATAGGCAAAGGTTGGATTCGCCGGAGCATGGGAGGTACACATCGTATACCGCCGCAACGTCCCTTTCGCTTGTCCGAATTGGTCGATACCTATCCCTCCCCAAAATTGAAACTGTAATTCCTCTTGAGGAAAACTTTGCAAATATTGCTCACGATGAGGATTTTTATGATAGACACCACCCACCCGTGACCCAGGAGTCAACCGATCAAAGGCATGCACACGAAGCGGGCGCTTATGGGAGCGCAATTGGGGAACATACTGGTCGACCAATTCCTGCTCAAAAGTTAAATCGCCAGCCCCAATATCTAGCAAGGAAGGGGCCGCCGACTGAAGAAGAATGTCATAAGGGTTTCGACTCTCTCGCAGCCAACGCTCCGATTCTTCGGTAAAAAGATCCTCTGAAGCACCTTGGTCTTCACCAACAGCTAATACTCCCCAGACAAGAAGAGCCCGAATGGCTTTAGAGGGTGGTAAACCTGTCAGCTCTTTTAAGACTTGATGTACCTCCCTCGTTTTTAATTGCTGCCCATACTGCTGAACCACTGCAATCAAACGGTCCTGGATACTTGCCCTTAGTCCTGCCTGTTGAATGGATTGAATAAGAACGGGGAGTCTCGTTGCCAAGATTTCAGGAGGCATTAATTTTCGGCTAGCTTCCCAATGTTGCGGGGAAGATTCTCGCACCGATTTTATTCGTGTGCGAAACTCTTCAATATTCAACAATAGGTTACCCATTTTAATGCTCTTCCTCTTTCACCCGCCGTAAGGTATGCAAATTTGCAATCTCCGCAGCAAGACTACGGGAAATATCAATTCAATTATTATGATTTCCCAGATTGATGTAGATGCATCGAAAATTTTCCCTTTTGCCAATGTTGCCCCGATGAGGGGACTATGGTACACCATGGCCGGTATGAGACTCTTGATTATCTTTCCAATTAAAAAACACATTTTCCCATACCTTTTTGGTGCGCTTTTCTTTTTTGGGCTTTTCGGATGTACAACGCTTCAAGCGAAACCCTCGTTTGAAGTCGGCCAAATTTACCAGGTATCGGATCAATCCCTTCTGACGGTTGATGCCCTCACACCCCATCTCTTAGGGGCGGATGTTATATTCCTTGGCGAGGAACATTACACACCCTCCCATCTAGAAGCTGCAAAAACTATCCTATCGAGACTCCTGGAACATCAACGTCAGCCCAGTCTGGCCATGGAAATGTTTAGTTGGGATGGACAACCTGGATTAGATCGCTATATTCGCAACCAGGAAGCGACCCTCGAACAATTGCAAGAGGAATCCCATTGGAAGAAGAATTGGGGTGGAGAATTGGCCGATTACGAACAATTGATCAAGTATGCCAAATTGCGTCACCTCAATCTCCTGGCACTGAATCCTCCCCGCCCGTTGGTCCGCTTAGTGGCCTCTCAAGGATTGGACAAAGCCATGAAAGATCCCAAAATGGAGAAATGGCCAATTGGTGAAATCGTGACAGATGATCCTGAATATGAACATTTGATTTTTGAACAAATTGAATCCTGCCATCCTGGCTTACCAGATCATGTCTATCGACCATTCTTCGAAGCCTCTATCTTTCGTGATGAAGGGATGGCTCAAGTCATTAGGCATTACTTGAAACACAAATCTCCTTCAGAAGGCCCTTTGGTCAGCTATACCGGCGGTGGCCATATTCAATATAAAATTCCTGTTCCCAAACGTGTCAAACGAACCCAACCTGATGTAAAAATTCTTACGATCTATTTTGTCGCCTGGGATCCTTCTAAAGAGCAAGAGGTCCGGGCCGAACTCCAAAACGGGATTGCCGATTTTCTCTGGCTTACTCCGTTGGGACCCAAGGGGATTCAAGCCCGATGTGGGTAATGTTTTTCGCAAGGCACCCTATTTTTTGTCAAATTCAAGGAGGAACACATGGCTGACCCTATCGTCATTCCGCAAAAAGCACCCTATGTCATGGACATGGAACCGGGGACCTATTACTGGTGTCAATGTGGTCGATCAAAAACCCAGCCCTTTTGCGATGGGTCCCATACCGGAACGGATTTGTCACCGCTAGAAGTGGAAATTAAAGAAAAAAAGAAAGTGGCATGGTGCGGTTGCAAGCATAGCAAAAAATCTCCATTTTGCGACGGCTCTCATTCTCGCCTTGAACCATAATTTCCTAGATCTCAATTCAAATTGAGCGTAAAAATGCATCATAATACGTAATTTTGACTACATATATTTCTGTTAATTGCTTTCTCGAAACTGGGTTGCATCTCAGAAATAAAATTGTCTACAATCTTCCTCTGTTTCGAGGCGAGTACGTTAAGGAATCTAATCATTAGGGCAAGATTCTTCTAGTCAGAAAGTGAGGGTTTTCGTATGAGTCGCATTATGACCTTGAGTACGATGTTTATCTTGGCAGCAGCTCCAGCCATGGCAAACGTCCCAGGCGGAGGGTATGAAGGTATTACAGGCATGTTCTATGGAACTATTGCCGTACTCCTTGCGTATGGAGCCTACGACATTTTCTTTAAGACCTGACCTTTTTTCCAAAGACAACACATCTCCTCTAGAGATTTTGTGGCCTCTCTTCCTTTTTAGGAAAAGAGGCCGCATTTTATCTTAGCCTTCATGAACCAATTCTTTGAGGATTGGTTGAAGCGTCCTCCAAACATTCTGTACTACAATCGAATAGCCTTCTGCATTGGGGTGAAGCCCATCCCCTTGATTTAAGTGCCGATGCGTGGCCACCCCTTCCAAGAAAAATGGAATAAACGGAACGTCGTGCTTCTGAGCCAGCCGAACATACAGGTCAGAAAACTCCTGGGTATAGTCATCCCCGTAGTTCAAGGGAAGCCGCATGCCGGCTAACACCACCATAACTCCTTTGGCCTTGAATCTTTCAATAATCGCTGTGAGGTTTTCATAGGTTTTTTGCAGAGGTTGTCCACGCAATCCATCATTTGCACCCAATTCTATGATGACCAATTCGGGATTACTTTTCAAAATCCATTCGACTCGTCTGAGACCTCCCGCCGATGTATCACCAGATACCCCCGCATTGATCACTTCAAAGGCCAATCCTTGTTCACGTAATAAACGAGCCAATTGGCCGGGATAGGCATCCTCTGGAGCCACCCCAAGTCCGGCAGTTAAGCTATCTCCAAACGCCACAATTCGATGAAAATTGTCGATCTTGGGCTTCTCCTGTTGGAGAGGGACGCCCCCAGATTTTGAGATGGCGGCATTTGAAGAAGGCCTCCCTGGCGATGAAACAAAGTCAACAGAAGGATGTTCCTGTGTGTCACATCCCAGAATGGTCAGACAGAAAAGAACAGAGGCTGGTAAGATGAGTAACGTACAAATGGCTTGATCGAGAAACGTCCTGCAATTTTCTAAATGATGATTTTCAATCGTTAACCACCGTGCCACTTGCTTCATAGGATTCTCCATTGCCTTCTTCTCCATCTTCGGCATCTCCACCCTTTATTTCTGTCCGTCAGCTCAGCATGCATCTTTCCGCCGGAAATCAGGATGTTCATATTTTACACGACATCTCTTTTGAGGTCCCAGCCAAACAGGTTCTGGCTATCGTGGGGGCATCTGGCAGTGGCAAATCCACCCTTTTAGGCCTCATGGCTGGACTGGATCGACCCACACATGGCTCAATTCACATTCATGGGACCAACATTACGACACTCGCCGAGAGTCCCATGGCACATTTTCGTCGCCAATATATCGGGTATGTCTTTCAAGCGTTTCACCTTATACCGACCTTGACGGCGCTCGAAAATGTGGCACTTCCCCTTGAGCTTCAAGGAGTATCCACAGGCGAAGATCGAGCCAGGACGCTTTTACAGGCCGTGGAACTAGAGCACCGTTTTCATCATTATCCCATTCAGCTTTCTGGAGGAGAACAGCAACGAGTAGCGTTGGCCCGGGCGTTCATCAGCCACCCTCCACTTCTGTTGGCAGATGAACCCACTGGAAATCTCGACAGCGCCACAGGAAACCTGGTGATTGATCTGTTATGGCAACTACATGAGCAGCATGACAGCACCTTGGTTTTGGTGACCCACGATACCAACCTGGCTGCTCGCGCTCAGCGTATTCTAACGTTACAGGATGGGGCCATCGTAAATGACACTTCTCTCATAGCCTAATCATTAAGACATCAACCCTAATGATTCCCCTTCCCCTCAAATTGGCCTGGCGTGAAACAGTCAACTCATGGTCCCGTTTCGTCTTCCTTTTTCTCTGTATCGCATTAGGGGTCGGAGCTATTGTGGCCGTTGACCTGTTCGCCACCAATGTCGAACAGGCCATCTTGGGGGATGCCCGGGGACTGCTAGGAGGCGATATTGAATTATCCTGGCGACGCACCATCAGTCCTAAGGGGCAAGCTGTGCTGGATTCCCTCTCTGATCGAAATATCACCATCTCGCATGTCACAGAGCTTGCAGCGATGGCAGCCGTTGAATCTAACCAATCGGCTGACCAGGAAACGAAAGCCTCGTCTCAATTGGTAGAACTCAAAGCTCTGGATTCTCTCTACCCACTCTATGGCGCCCTAAAAGTGGACCCGGCTCAACCAATCAAGCAGCTCCTGAAACCGATTGCAGCAGGCTGTCAACACACACCCTGCTTTGGGGCTATCGCCCAAAAATCTTTACTCATTCGTCTAAATTTGAATCTCGGCAGTGAGCTTCGCATCGGACAAGCTCAATTCATCATCACAGGCATTCTTCTCAAGGAGCCCGACAAGATTGCCACCGCGTTTAGCTTAGGACCTCGGGTGATGATTTCCCGAGAAGCGTTGGATACCACAGAACTGGTCAAAACTGGGAGCCGTATCAATGAGCGATACCGGTTACAGCTTCCTCCCTCCACCAAACTTGAACAGTGGCTGGGAGAGCTTCGAGGACGGCTCAGTCCGGAAGGTGTTCAGATCACCTCTTATCGAGATGCCCAACCCAGACTCCGGCGGTTTTTAGACCAATTAACGCTTTACCTTGGGCTCATAGGATTGACCATTCTGTGGGTTGGAGGCATCGGAGTCGCCTGTACTATTCAGGGTTTTATTACGCAAAAAACCCCGATCATCGCCACACTCAAAACCCTTGGGGCCGATTCATCTCAGGTCATACACATTTACCTCACACAAAGTCTGCTCTTGGGAAGCATCGGTAGTTTGGCCGGAGGCTTACTTGGAACAGGACTTCACCAGGGTTTACCCCTGCTACTTCAGGGCATTATTCCAGAAACGTTCCCTATAGATCCTACGCTGACTCCCATCCTTCGAGGAGTCGCTGTGGGCACATTGGCGACATTAGCTTTTTCCCTATGGCCACTGCTGGCCATTCGATCTGTTTCACCTTCCTTAGTCTTTCGCCAGGATGTTGATCGGGCAGCATTTCAACGTGAGCCTCGTTCTTGGACCAAAGAAAAGATGTCGTTAGTAAAAGAATGGTGGCACGACCGCACCCAACGAGTAACAAGCCTCTTGATCACCGGTTGTCTACTGGGATTAGCCTGTTGGCAAGCCCATTCGCTGTCTCTTGGTCTGTTCTTTGCTGGTGCCTTTCTTCTTGCTATCTTGGCCTTATTGGCAGGAACGACTGTCTTATTCTGGATCTTGTCCCATATACACTTTCCCCAAAGATTCTTATTACGGCATGCCACCAGCAATCTCCAACGACCAGGGAATTTCACCAAACCCATGACCCTGGCGATTGGTATCGGCGTCATGTTGATGACCACATTGATCACCGTACAACATACGTTGTTGGACCTCATCGAAGATCAAATCCCTGCGAATGCCCCCTCTTTTTTCTTTATTGATATTCAGCCGGATCAATATGATGCTTTCAAGGAGATGCTAGAAATACATATCCCCGACGTACCCTATGATTTGGTCCCCGTGGTGCGCACTCGACTCACGGGCATAGATGGCCAACCCATCAATCCTGAAGACCATAAAGGGAAACGAAACGGTTGGTATTTTACGAGAGAATATGTGGTGACGACCTTCCCTTCACTCCCTAAGGACAATATCGTGACTCAGGGACAGTGGTGGGACCATTCTCAACTTTCAACCTCTCTTGAAAATCATCCCATCCAAGATAGATTGCCGAGGGTCTCGGTCGAAGACGAGGCCGCCAAAAATCTTGGCCTATCAATAGGATCGACTCTCACCTTGAATATTCAAGGCGTTCCCTTTGTGGTAAAAGTCAGCAGTCTTCGAAGGGTCGATTGGGGCTCCTTTTCCATGAATTTTTTCATGATCGTGGAACCAGGCTCGCTCGATGGGGCACCCATCACCTACATTGCCACCGCTAGAGTTCCGAAGACCCTGGAAATTCCTCTTCAACAAGCGATGGTATCGGCGATGCCGAATGTGACGGCCATTCACGTGGGTGATGTCTTGGATAACATTGCGAAGATATTCCGACAACTTGCCATGGGCATACAGGCACTTGCCTTGTTATGCCTCATAACTGGCGCTGTGGTCATGATTGCCGCCATTTCTATTAACCGTTTTCGGCGCCTTCATGAACTCGCCATTTTAAAGGCTCTCGGAGGAAGCCGCAGACTCTTGTTGTTTTCGCTCGGCACGGAATTTGGGTTGATTGGCGGGTTTTCCGGTCTCGTCGGAATAGGCCTCGGGTGCATGCTTTCCTGGTCCCTCTTACATTTCTTTTTTGACCTTACATGGAATATCAATATACCTGTCTTATTGACGGGACTCCTGATGACGGTCCTCCTTACTCTTCTCACCGGGTTTCTGGGAACATTCCGGTTGTTAAGCTTTCCACCGCTTTCCGTCCTTCGCCAAGAATAACGACGATTCTACAGCCCAACAAACTCGCGACATGTCAACGGCCTCGGGTGGGTTTAAAAAGCCTATCAAAGATCGTGAGGGGTTAGGCGTTAGAAGACTGAAGGGGTGATTTCGGACGTAAGGCGTGAGGGGGGGAGGGGGGAAGACGAAAGGTCCGGATCCGAAGTCGCCTCACGCTTGACGCCTAACGCTTCACGTTTACGCTCTTGCTACTGATTCCTCACATTTCACTCCTTACTAATCTGGACCGGTGTTTTCAACAGCCCCTCAGAAGATTAGGGAAAAGGATACAGGGTGTATCAATTGAGATATCGTTTTTCATCTATAGCCTTATTTCCCAGAGTCGATTAAATATTAAACATTTGAAATGTCATTCAAAGAATTCAAAAAAATTTCCCTATATTCCATACCTTATCAACATCAATTCCTTGAATTTGTCTTAGATCTCAACAATTCCCTGAATGGTACAACCCTTGCTTTATTCCATGATTACTCTCTAACAAAGGGAACGATCATGGAAGTCCTCAGCGCGATTCTCTTAACAGGACTAGGCTTGTTTAGTGGGATCTTTTTCATTTGGAAAGAACCTCCTTCATAAGTTCTCTAGGGAAACGATGTCTTGAGGAAAGTAAAAGATGAGCACACTTGAAAATAGGGTAGTCCTATTGATTTGCCGTTTCACGGCATTTCCGGTTAACTCTGAACAGGGGGAAACCCAAAAAGATTGGCCAAAAAGAGGGAAGCAAATCGATGCCTAAGACCATGCTCATAATTGAAGACGATGTGGTCAGTCGTGACCTCCTCCGGCTGGTGTTTGAATACGATGGTTTTCACTGCAAAGAAGCGGATAATGGGAAGATAGCTCTAACGATGGTGGAATCTCAGACGTTTGACGTTATTATTCTGGACAATGCCATGCCGGTCATGACCGGATTGGCATTTCTGGAACATCTGAATCTTCAACCCCAACCAATTTCAGTACCCATCATCATGATCACAGGGACTCTCAACCCAGACGTTCGAGAGAAAGCTACGAAATTAGGAGTCTATGCCATTATAGGCAAACCTTACGATTTAGGAGAATTACGCTCCTTGGTCAGTCAACTGTCAGCATCAATTCCTTCACAACCTCAGGAACCCTCTCTTTTGCCCAAATAGAGGTCAAATACTCGCTACCCCCTTAAACCCACCGCCAAAAGTGGGTCCCCCATCCTCTCTATTGCCGAAAAAAGTGTTTCAATAAATCTTTCCCCTCCTCCAACAATTTTTGCAATTCTTGATCATCACCCTGCAACGCTTTTTCCAAACGCTCTTCGACTTTCTTCTGGACCTGTTTCCCCAGTAATTGAGTATCCAGCAGAAGCTTCGGATCCTGGGTCGTTCCCCGTATAACGAAAGGCAGGACTAACTGTCCGTCCTGCCTGACAACCTTGGCCATGGGAAACCGTTGAATAATTTTTTCGGCAATAACCGGGGGGACGCTCACTCTTCCTTGCAGATTCACGGATTGATCCAGACCAACCATTCCCACACTCCGCAATGAAAAGTTTGGAGCATGGGCGGTGAACTCTTGAATGGCTAAGCCCTCTTTTTTTAATTCTGTCTTGGCATCAATCTGTGAAAATGGTGTGGTGCCCATGGATGCCCCCAGGACTCCTGGAATCTGTAAGGCATCTTCTATCGCCTTCACAAGATCAAAACCAATGATGGCACCATCCTGAATGGTCAAATGAGTAGGGCCATCAAACTCAGGCCTCGTTGAGGAGGGAACCCTTCCCACCACCTTCCATTCCAATTCTCCGGCCCCAGTCATACTTATTGAAGAAGGCTTCAGTACTTTCATCAATGTCTCAACCGAAAAATTGTTGAGCGAACCCTGAGTAGAAAAAGTCAAAGGAGGGTTCAATGTATCCAGAACCCCTTGAATGATTAATGTTCCACCAAACGCCTTAGCCCTAAAGGATTGGAGATGGAAAGATTTCCTCTGAATCTCCGCTGCAAACTGAATGTGTTCTAATGAAAAGGGTTGTTGAACAGAAAGAGGCACAGGAAAATCATCCGATGAAAATTCTGAGGAATCACCTTTCAGAGCAATCTGGGACGGCGTACCCTTCCCAGAAAGGTGAATGGTGGACTGCCCCATCTGAAGATTCATCCGAAACGGATCAATAAGGACTTCCCCCGAAGAGGTTTGTGAGCCTTTGGACAAAATCGGAGCCATGAGATGTGCCTGCAATTCAAAGATTTCTACCGATTTTTTCAAACCAAGATCGATAGGCATATCATCTGTGGAGGCCTTTGGAATGTGAATATCCGCCGTCAATTGGCCATCACTCATTTTCCCCTTGGCCGTCACTGACACATTGCCAACATGCCCATCGATATCAAGATGAGGAATGTCCAAGTTTGCCTGGAGTGGTCCTAATCGCCCGGTCAAATCAAACGGGGTCTGAAAAGGCGTCAACAGGCCTTGCACGTGCATATTCGCGGTTTGGCCAATAGCCACAGATTCTGTGTCAAAGGCCAGATGTTCAATCTGATAGACATTCGAGGGTTGATGCATACGATCCTCAAATTGCAACGTTCCACCGGTCAAAGAAAATTCCTTCACCCCCAGAAAACCAAAAAGAGGAGAAACACCGTCTTTGGATTTCGAACCTCCACTAGGAACAGGACCGGAGGGGGAAACTTTCCCCATTGTTGAGATATTGAATGTCCCTTTTGCCGATCGAATGATCTGCACAATTGGATGGGTAATCACCACGCTTTTCACCTCAATCCGTCGTTGCAACAGAGGCTTCCACTGAACAGCCACGTGTAGGGAAGGAATTGACAAAAATTGGTGGTGACTGAAAGTAGGATCATCTGCAATGACCACCTTGCGTAGCTGAATACCCAAAGTAGGGAAAAGAGTCAGGCGAACATCTTCAACTTCTACCTTTCGATGAAGAACTTGCTCAAGAACTGGCAGATACTGATCTCGATACCGGTTCAGATCAAGCAGAAACGGCAGTAGAAGAACAATCAGGACGAGAAGGACCAACCCAATGGCAACGACAACCATGAATTTCCTCATGACAATAGAATCCTACTTTAAAAAACAAGGGGATGGGCTATTCTAGCATGCCAGATTCCCATTGTAGGAACGAGAAGGAAAACCGGTCGACAGGGCCTTCCCTATCAGGTATCGTTCCTCCCTTGATTCATGTCCAAAGAGTTCCATCATGACCTCTCCCTTAGATAAGCCATCCCACTTACCCATTCATCATGTGGTGCTCGTGGACGCTTCCGGCTTCATCTTTCGTGCGTTCCATGCCATTCAAATCCTTACACGTCCAGATGGGACTCCGGTGAATGCGGTGTATGGGTTCATTACGATGCTCATGAAATTGCTAGATGATATGCAGCCGGATCACATCGCGATCATTTTCGATTCAGCGCGCAAAACGTTTCGCAACGACATCGACCCCGAATATAAAGCCAATCGCACCGAACCTCCTGACGAACTCGTGCCCCAATTTGGTCTAGTGCGGGAAGCCACGGAGGCCTTCAACTTGGACTGTATCGAATTAAACGGATTTGAAGCCGACGACCTCATCGCCACCTATACTAAGGAAGCGATCAATGAGGGAGCCGAAGTCACGATTGTGTCCTCGGATAAAGACCTGATGCAGCTGGTTTCCGATCGAGTCACCATGTTTGATTCCTTTAAAAACAAGCGCATCGGTCCGGAACAAGTTCAGGAAAAATTTGGTGTCGGTCCTGAAAAAGTTGTGGACGTGCAATCTTTAGCAGGCGATTCGACCGACAATGTGCCCGGGGTCCCGGGGATCGGTATCAAAACTGCCGCACAATTGATTCAAGAATTCGGGGATTTGGATACACTCCTGGCCCGTGCTTCTGAAATTAAACAAAACAAGCGACGAGAAAATCTTATCCAGCATGCCGATAAGGCCCGTCTCTCGCGGGAACTGGTTCGTCTGCGGAATGATGTCCCCCTGTCTATTCCACTGAGTCAATTGGAACGGCGGCAACCAGATTTGGGTCATTTAGAACAATTCCTCAAAGACCAGGGATTCAAAACGATCCTGGCCCGTCTACAAAGTCGCGCACCGAAAGAACCATCTGCTGCATCACCCAAATCACAAACCCCTGAATCCTCGGCTTCTGCCAAGTCGGACAACATAAAACCTTCTACCCATGAAGAACCCTCTCAACCCCAGTACGAATTAGTGCAAACAGTGGAAGCCTTACAATCATGGATCGATCAGACACTTCAACAAGGCCTGGTGGCCGTGGATACGGAAACCACGTCGCTCGATCAGACACGAGCGGAATTAGTTGGCATATCTCTCTGCCTTCAGGAAAGTAAGGCCTGTTATATCCCTGTGGGGCACGTGGCACCTGGTGCCACTCCTTCTAGGGATTTATTAGAACAGGCTCAGCCGAAATCAGAAAGGCCTCAGCAAATTCCGCTTCAAACCGTGCTGGATAGGCTCCGGTCTGTCCTCAAAGACCCAAGCGTTTTGAAGGTTGGCCACAATATTAAATACGATATGGTGGTCTTAGCGCGCTACGGGGTTCCGGTTGCGCCCGTCGATGACACCATGCTCCTTTCTTATGTCTTAGAAGGCGGAAAGCATGGCCATGGCATGGACGTCCTTGCGGACCTGTACTTGGGACATACGACCATCAAATTTAAAGAAGTCACCGGCACGGGCAAATCGCAAATCACCTTTGATCACGTTCCATTAGAGAAAGCCCTGGAATACGCGGCGGAAGACGCAGACATGACGTTGCGCCTGCACCAGACTCTCAAGCCACGTCTCCTTGAGGAACATCTCACCACGGCGTATGAAACACTCGAACGGCCCTTAATTCCGGTGTTGGCGGCCATGGAACAAAAAGGCATCAAGGTCGATATGGCCCAGCTTAAACAGGTTTCACAAGAATTTTCCCAACGCCTCATGACCCTGGAACAAGAGATTCATCGCCTGGCAGGGAAAACCTTTAACGTCGGCTCCCCCAAACAATTGGGAGAAGTTCTGTTTGACGATCTTAAAATGGAAGGTGGACAAAAAGGTAAAGCCGGGAGTTACACAACCGGAGCCGATGTCTTAGAATCCTTGGCCGCACAGGGGCATGAACTACCGGAGAAAGTCTTGGAATGGCGTCACTTGGACAAACTCCGCAGTACGTATGCTGAAGCGCTCATTCACCAAATCAATCCGCAGACCAATCGTGTGCATACCTCCTATGCCATGGCTTCAGCCGCGACAGGAAGATTGTCTTCAACCGATCCGAATCTCCAGAATATTCCCATCCGAACTGAAGAAGGCCGAAAAATTCGCCGAGCCTTTGTGGCCGAACCCTACTGTCAGCTGTTGTCTTTGGATTATTCCCAAATCGAATTACGATTATTAGCGCATGTGGCTGATATTGCAGTTTTGAAACAGGCGTTTTGGGAAGGACAGGATATCCATGCGCTCACTGCCAGCCAGGTCTTTGACATTCCCTTGGAGAACATGAATTCTGATATTCGGCGAAAAGCCAAGGCCATCAACTTCGGCATCATTTATGGCATCAGTGCCTTTGGTTTGGCCAGACAACTAAAAGTGGACCAGTCGGAAGCCGCCTCCTATATCAAATCCTATTTCGAGCGCTATCCGGGCATTCAAGACTACATGGAACGCACCAAACAATATTGCCGTGAGCACGGCTATGTCCAAACCCTCTTTGGCCGGCGCTGCCATGTCCCAGCCATTCACGACAAAAATCCAGCTCGCCGAAATTTTTCCGAACGCGCGGCGATCAACGCGCCATTACAAGGGACAGCCGCCGATATTTTAAAACGCGCCATGATCCGTGTGCCTCAAGCGTTGAAACAACATGGCTTACAGGACAAGGCGTTCATGTTGTTAACGGTACACGATGAGTTACTCTTCGAAGTCCAAGAATCAGCATTGGAGGACACGTCACAAGTCATCAAGGAAGTCATGGAATCAGCCACGCTCCCAGCGCTCCAACTTTCGATTCCCCTTACCGTCGATGTCGGCTACGGCCTATCATGGGATGAGGCCCATTGACGAAAAAACGTGAGGCGTAAAGCGGGACGGAAAAGACAGCGAGAAGTAATGAGTGAAAAATGAGGAGTCATAAGAAAAAATTCTGGAGGGATTTCACGCCTCCCGTCTTTGTTTTGACTCCTTACTCCTTACATTTTACTCCTCACTAAAGGGCCTTTGGTAAATTTAGAAAAGGGTAAACGACAGTTTTTTCGATGAAGGAGTCGTATGGAAATACCAACTTATAAAGAGCTATTGAAACTCATGTGGTTTCTCGTGTGGCGGCACGTGGTCATTCTCATGTTTGTCAGCATGACTGTCGGATGGGCAATTCCCGTCATTTTTAACAGCACCGTCTCTGAAGATTCTCAATATTTGTTAGAAATCTGTATCTATGGGGTGTTGTTTTTTGGTATTACCCCCTTCATTTTGAAAACCCTGTTTCAAAAACAGTTTCAAGGCTTTCAAGTGATCTTTCAACGCGACCCAGAAGCACCCGCACCTTCTTCATCTTCATAAACGTTGAGAACACCGGATACCCCTGACTATGAAAATAGCGACTTGGAACGTCAACTCTATCAAAGTCAGAATCCCGCATCTTATGGAATGGGTGAAACAAGCTGATCCGGATGTCGTCCTCCTACAGGAACTCAAAACAACCGAGGACCAATTTCCCAGGATGGCCATTGACGAACTGGGGTATAACATGGCCGTCGTTGGCCAAAAAACGTACAACGGCGTGGCGATCCTCTCCAAGATGCCTATTGAGGTGGAACAGACGGCTCTGCCTGGTGACCCCTCCGATGAACAAGCTCGCTATGTCGAAGCGGTGATCGGCAATGTTCGCATCGCTTCCATCTATCTCCCCAATGGGAATCCGATCAGCACCGAAAAATTTTCATACAAACTCAAATGGATGGATCGACTGATTGCCCATGCCCGATCACTGCTGGCCTTGGAGGAAGCCGTGGTCTTGGCCGGCGACTTTAATGTGTGCCCCACTGATCATGATGTCTACGATCCCAAAGGCTTTGCGGACGATGCCCTTTGCCGACCGGAATCCCGAGCCCGTTTTCGAGAACTTTGCCACCTAGGCTACACTGACGCCTTACGCGCCATATATCCAGAACTGGGGCTCTATACCTACTGGGATTACCAGGCGGGCCGATGGAACCGGGATGAAGGCTTGCGCATCGATCACCTCATGCTTTCTCCTCAAGCAGCCGATCGGCTGGTCACCGCTGATGTTGATCGTACTCCTCGTGGGTTGGAAAAACCCTCTGACCATACTCCTGTTTGGTGTAAACTCCGATCGTAGCTTTAACACATTGAGCCATTTTTTGAATTGTTAGCGGAATACCCCACAAAAGAATGGGAACAGAAGTGCCATATCGAGTAAATAGTAAACACTCATCTATTTTTTTAAGCCACAGAAATTGCTATTCTCTAATATGATTTAGCTCACTGCCTCTTCTTCTCAGGTACTCCAGGACTCCGTTCTTATGGAATCTCACTAGTGTCCCAACGTTATCTTACAAAAAATGGTTTTGTATGCATAAAATATGGGAAATCAAGCCCAGGCTCAGTGTTATCGATTTGAATTTTCTTTTGAA
>Ga0224497_10000160_pt1 | contig 51502 bp, 42 predicted proteins | sample SF_Jul11_sed_USG_4_FD_167970 | JGI IMG/M metagenome (GOLD analysis project Ga0224497, IMG submission 167970) | Sediment microbial communities from San Francisco Bay, California, United States - SF_Jul11_sed_USGS_13 | ecosystem: Environmental > Aquatic > Marine > Sediment | place: USA...
CTGCGATGGAGGCCTACTGGCAGATCGCCGCGTTACCGCCCTCAACCTGGGTGTTAAAGCGCGAGTTGTTGTGGGTGCCTGTTTTCGGCTGGGCCCTGGGCTTTGTAATGAAATCGATCGCGGTCAACCGCGGTGCGGGTGGCTCGGCCGTGAAGCAAGTTCTTGCCCAGGGAAAAGACCGAATCGCCTCCGGAAAAAGCGTTTGCATCTTCCCGGAGGGTACGCGCATGGCGCCCGGCGAAACTCGTCGCTACGGCGTCAGCGGTGCTGCGCTGGCAAGAGAAGCTGGTTGCCCGGTTGTTCCGGTTGCACACAACGCCGGTGACTTCTGGCCGCGCCGTGGTTTGCGCAAAGTGCCCGGCGACATTCGTTTTTGTATTGGCCCGCCGATCGACCCGGCCGGCCGCGCCCCGAAAGAAACCAACAGGATCGCGCAGGAATGGGTTGAGTCCAAAATGCGCGAGATAAGTCGTTTATATAGAGGCCCGGAAAATGAAAACTAAATGCCTAGTCCTTGCTTTGTCGCTTGTTGTCCTTGGTGCTTGTGAAAAGCAGCCCGCCCCCGACGACACGCTCCTGGATGACGCGCTCGATACGATCAGCCAGGAGGCATTGTCCGCACATCTCACTTATCTCGCCGACGACTCGCTCGAAGGTCGCGAAGCCGGGCAGCCCGGTTATGATCTCGCGGCCACTTACGTCTCCGAACAATTTGCCACGATGGGCCTTGAGCCAGGGGGTGTTGATGGTTGGTACCAGCAAGTACCTTTGGTCACCTACTTGCTCGATCCCGACAGCCCGACAATGGTCGTACATCGGGACGGCGTCGACGCTGCGCTTGAATACAAAGAGCAATTCTCGATGCGCGGTGACGCTGTTCGCAGCGAGAACTTCGTTCGTGCCGAGGTCGTGTATGTGGGCTTCGGAGTACACGCGCCGGATTTTGATTACTCAGACTACGAGGGCGTTGACGTTGAAGGCAAGATCGTCGCGATGTTTGATAACGCACCTTCGACATTGCCTGCCGACCACCGCGCGTACTACGCCTCTACGCGCGTTAAGGCTCAGGAAGCAGTAGATCGGGGGGCGGTTGGTGTGGTCGGGTTACGCTCACAACGCTCCGTCGAAAGCTTTCCCTGGGAGCGTGTTAAAAAGGTAGTTGGCAAGAAGCCCGGCATGGCCTGGGTCGACCTGTCCGGCGCTGCCTCCGGTTACTTTCCGGAGCTCGAAGGCTCCGTGTTCATGAGCGTCGACGCCGCCACAGAAATGATGGCCGGCACACCCATTTCATTCGCAGACGCACGAGCGGCAACCGAGTCGGATACGCCAGCCTCCGTTCCACTGGGTATTGAAGTGAGCCTGGCGCGCAAGACCTCTCATTCGAGCATCGAAAGCCCCAACGTAATCGGCGTCGTTCGTGGCACCGACCCGAAACTTGCCGACGAGTACGTTGTCTTTAGCGCCCACCTTGACCACACCGGCATCGGCGAGCCGGTTGAGGGAAGTACCGACAAGATCAACAACGGCGCCTATGACAACGCGATGGGTATCGCGCTGATGCTTGAAGCTGCCCGGGCTATCGCGGCAGCGCCGCCACGGCGCTCCGTCATGTTCATTGGACTAACCGCTGAAGAAAAGGGGCTGCTTGGCTCGGACTACTTCGCGCACTACCCAACCGTGCCCAGCGACTCTATCGTTGCCAACGTCAACCTCGACATGCCGCTGTTTCTGTTTCCTGTTGCTGAAATCATCGGCTTTGGCGCCGAGCACTCGTCGCTGCAAAAGCCGATGGCTGCCGCGGCTGAGGCGGAGGGCTTTGTGTTGGTACCGGATCCGCTGCCCGAAGAAAACTTCTTCATCCGCAGCGACCAGTACTCGTTCGTCAAAAAGGGCATACCCGCGTCATACCTCGATGTTAGTAATCGCTCGAGTGATCCGGATATCGATGGAGAGGCGGCCTATAAAGACCACCTCAAGAATCACTATCACAAGCCGTCGGATGACCTTAGCCGGCCGGTGGACTGGGATTCCGCCGTGCGTTTCGCGCGCGCTAACGCGCGTATCGGGCTCGCTGTTGCCAACGACGATGACCGCCCTACCTGGAATGAAGGCGACTTTTTCGGCGATATGTTCGCCCCCGAAGACTAGCGCTCGTCAGCAAATAGCGCGGGCGTCGGTGGCAACGACAATAGCTCGGCCAGAGCGTCCCAGTCGCCCTCCGGATCTGCGTCCGGGTTGCGTGCGCGCACGAAAGACAAAACGAGGTCTTCGCCCAGGACGTAGTTAATTCGGTAAGCGCGATAGCGCGCCGTAAAGCCGAACCAGGCGTCGATGCTTTCTGGCCCGACCAAAGCGTAGCTTGTTAGCCACTCGATCGTTTGTTCCTTGCTCCAGTCGCCATCCAGGTAATGCCGTGCCGCCTCAATACCGGCGTAGCGCAGCTCCTGGGTGGCCTCTCGTACCGCTGCGGCTGTTTCCAAATCAACTGTCCCGAGGCCCGCTATTGGCACGATGACATCACGCAGGAATGCCGTGCGCTCATCGCCCGGAAACGCAACCCTGGACGCAAGGTCGCCGCTACCCTCGAAGATCATGCCTTGCGGAGAGAATAGCGGTAACACTGAAAACTCAACCCAGCCGCGCTTTTGCAGATACTCGGCATCGAGCATGGTGCTAAACAGGTGGTGCCCTGGATAGCCCTCGTGACACCCAAGTCTGATCGACGTACCCAGGTACTTTGGCCGGTCGAGGTTTATCTGGATAAGCCCCTGACCATTGCCCTGATACCAGTTGTATGCGCTCCATGGCTGTCCGGTTACGAACTCTAGTGAGAAGTTTTCGCCCGCGACCATCGTCATGTGTTGCCGCGTCTGCTCGCGGCAAGCCTCGAGGCCCTTTCGAACCACCGCCTTCACTTTGTCTTCGGGGATTTTGAATTGCTGCAAGAATGCCTGGTAACGCTCGTGCAGGGGCCCGTTGCCGGGTAGCAGTGCTTCCAGCTTCTGCAGCGCATCGTCGTAATGCTCAAGCGGAAAACTCGGCGCGACGAAACCATAAACCGCCCTGGACTCTTCATCGAAGCTCAGGGTCTCGCCGTTGCGCATGCGGCTGATAGCGGCCATGGAGCCCAGGTGTGAAAGCAGAAAGTTGTGGCGAAGCGCAGCGTATCTTTCTGCGCTGGACACGTTCAGCGCCTGCAGCTCCGCAACCAGCTTGTCGGCAGCGACTGTTATTGCGGCAAGATCAAGCGCCTCCTGCTTCGCCTGTTCGCGCCACTCAGCGGGGCCGAAGTAAGCGTCGACGTAGTCGTCGTCGTGCTCGCCCAGCGCTAACGCCAACCGGACGTAGCGCTCGGCTATCGGGTCAAGCTGCGCCTCATCGGCCACCTGCTGTGAGGCGGGCTGTTCCTGCCCGCAAGCGGCCAGCAGCAGCAGCGCCGAAGCGCCAAGAAATAATTTTTTCATTGTCGTTCTAGCGCTAGACCCTTTAAGCTCTTCACCGGCAGTCGGTAGACCGGTGCCGGTCGATTTGGTTTCGACCCAGGCCTTCTCATCACCGCTCGTCTTCATACAGCCCCTCAACAAACCCGGCGGCCCTGGGAAAGTCTTCGATCCAGCGCTCTATGTCAGCGCGCATTTCCGCCGGCATGCGGTCTCGTTCAATGCGGCAGGCGTCGGCTTTGCCGCCACCGTAATTCTCAGGCTGAAGCCACAACCCCGTATTTGCAGCAAACGCCAGATCAGTGAAGTTGACGGCGTCGCCGCCGAGGATCGAGCCCCGCCCGTCTGCAAGTACCGTATCAACCTCGCTGAGCAGCTCTTCGATATGCAGAACGGACCTCGTGTAATGCTCGTCTGTAATGGCGAATGCGCGGCGAATCAGCATAGCGAGAAGCGGGAAGATCAGGCGCAGAACTTGCCGCTGCCATGCGGGAACCGCCGGGTTGTTCGCGCCCCATGCTTGCAACGTTAGCTCGCGGTCACGCAACAAATGGTAGTAGATCCACACCTGCAGGTTTCGGCCGTGTCGGTCGATCCTGCTTTCCAGCTCCAGCCGCCCGGTCGTTGGTTCGAGAAACGCCATTTCCTGCGGTGATCGCGCACTGTACGCACCCCAGAGGAAACGCAATATTTCCGGCGAGTTGCCAATGACCGATTCGACAAGGCCTGTTCGCACACGAAGTTGCGGCACGGTCCTCCCCGTAAAGAACACACCCAGCGTGCCGCCCGACTGGCGCTCGGTGTACTCAAGCTGCATTCGATCCATGCACCAGCGCACCTTCTCGACGAAGTGGCTCGCGGCAATGGTCTCCAGCACGACGTCCGGCGTGGCTTCGGGCGCGGTCACCCCGCTGAGCACTATGAGCCAGCGCCACAGCAGCGCCAGGCCAACGAGGAAGAGCGCTGTCAGCACCCCCGCACCCATCCATGCCACAACTATCGGCAGGAGAAATAGAAAGACGGTGTGGATAAGTTGGCGCTTCCTGGTCATGTGCCGGATTGTAAACCCTTTCCCTTGCCGACACGCAGCGCTGACGGCAGGTACACTCGGACGCGATGCGAAACCCAAGCAACAGAAACTGGACCGACGGTCTTGCCTGGCTGGCGGCGCGGCCGCGCAGCTCCGCGTGGATCGCGACCGGCCTGCTGGCGCTGCTTGCACTGATGATTCGCCCTCCTGTCATCGAGGGCTCGATGCTTGACCAGATTTCCGGGAGTAACGAAGGGCTGGAGGTTGCCCTGCAGATTGCGCAAGCCTCCGGAGACGCGACGACGGTTGCCGTAATCGTTCGGCCGAAAGTTGGCATCAGCATCGCCGCGGTTTTCGATGACCTTGCCACGCTTCGACAGAAGTTGGCATCGGCAAGCGATAGCGCCTCCGTTCGCTCTATCGACTCGGTTCGCGATCAGCTGTTTCTGTACGACCTGAATCCGGATGATTCAGTGCACACGCTCACCAGCGCGTTGCGCGAAAACCCGCTGGCGCAAACTATCATTAGTGCGGATGCGTTGAGCTTTCTTGTTGTTGTTTCTTCTCCGGGCGGCGACGAGAAACAGCTTCTGCGCCTACTTGGCGAACATCATTGGGACGACGTCTATTCGGCTTATCGCGTTCTTGCGGGCCTCGAGCTTGAGCAGGATATCGCTGCCGGACTCGAGCGGGATCTGCGTGTACTAATTCCAGTTGCCATGTTCCTGATGTTGCTGGCCCTCTGGGCTGCTTTCGGAGGTTGGCGCGCGTTGCTGTTACCTGTGTTCGCGAGCATCGCATCGGCGGTGGTTACGTTCGCGTTGTTTTCCGCGGCTAACGTGACGATCAACCTCGTTACCTTGCTTGCGTTACCTATCGTATTGATTGTGGGGTTGGCGAACAGTTGCCACTTTCTTGCCAGATCTGATGCGGTTGCCGAGGGGCGCCAGGATATCGATGCGGCCGTTGCTCAGTCATTGCAGCGGGTTGGCCCACCGTTTTTTTTCAGCAGCCTCACAACGGCTATCGCGCTCGCCTCACTTGGACTCAATGACTTTCCGCCGATTGCGAACCTCGGTCGGCTTTCGGCCGGGGCACTGGTCATCGTTTATTTCCTGGTGCTGCTCGCGGCGCCGCTTTCCTTGCGTTGGTATCTGCAGGGCTCCTCGCGGTCGTGGCAGGAATCCGGACCATTTCTTCGCCTTTCCGCCTGGCTCGCGCGCCGCAGAGCGCCGTTGAGCGCTGTTTTGCTGCTCGTGATGGTTGCCGGTGCGGTTACGGTCCCGCTGCTTTCGGTCAAGTCAGATCCGCGTTCGTTTTTTCCCGACGACTCGCGTTTTTCTTCGGCTATCGATGAATTTGAAAAGGATTTTTACGTTTACTCGCCACTTCGAATTCTGGTGTCGGCAAGAAGCGATGAAGATGATCCTCTGCTTGCGCTGCAGTCCTCGAGTGCCTTGCGCGGTTCGCTTGAAGAGCTATCGAGTGTTCGGCAGGTTGCCCTGCAACCTGCGCAGAAATCGGTGGGCGCCTTTGTTTTGACGGCGCTGCTTTCTGAGGGGGACGAGCTGCCAAATATTGTCGCCTGGCTGGACAAGCAGAGCGAGTTGCTCGACGAGCGCTTGAGCCTTGTCTACAGTAGCGCGCTGATTGTTTACAACACGATTGATGAGGGCGCGATTGCGTCGTTGTCACGGTCGCTGGCATGGTCTTTGGCCCTGATTTTCGGCGCCATTTTGTTGGTGTTCCGTTCGCCGCGCGCCGTTTTCAGCACCGTGCTCGCGAACGGTGTGCCGTTGGCGATCGTTTGCGGTGGCATCTGGCTTATTGGCGACCCATTAAACCTCGTGACCTTGTTTGTGTTTTTGGTTGCGCTTGGCGTCATCGTCGACGACTCCATACACATACTTTTCTGGCGCAGCAGCGGGGTGCCGGTCGGCGGCAGCAGCATAGAGTTCAGCGTTTTGTTGAGCACGGCGCTGCTGTGTCTTGGCTTGCTCGTGTGGCAGTTCAGTGACTTCCCGACAACCCGGCAATTTGCCGGCTACTGCGCCCTTGCACTTGGCGGCGCGGTCTTCAGCAATCTGACCGTATTGCCTTACTTGTTGGGGCGGCCAATTAACCGTGGCGGCTCGGCCGGTTAATCTAGACGTCGAGGTTCGAAACCGTGAGTGCGTTCTTTTCGATGAATTCACGGCGCGGCTCGACCTGATCACCCATGAGCGTTGTGAAGATTTCATCGGCCTTTACGGCGTCCTCAATTTTCACCTGCAACAGGCGCCGTGTTTCCGGGTTTACGGTGGTATCCCAAAGCTGACCCGGGTTCATTTCACCAAGGCCCTTATAGCGCTGAATCGATTGGCCGCGCCGCGCTTCCGACATTAACCAATCTATGGTCTCGGAAAACGTGCTGACGGAGCCGCGCCGCTCGCCGCGCTTGATGAATGCGCCATCGCCGATCAGCCCGGAAAGTTTGGCGGCCAATGCCATGATGTGTCGATATTCGTTGCTGTCGAAAAATTCCCTCGGCAGATAGCGGGTTGCGCCTACGCCGTGCTGAACCTTGGTGATACCTATGCGCACGCCCTCGCCGTCTTCGTCACCACGATCCAGCGTTGCCGTGTAAGAACCGCCGTCACCAATCTGCGCACGCGCGCCGGTGCTTTTTGGCAGCGCCGCGGAAAACTGTTCGGTCCATGCTGCAAGCTTGTCAAGATCCTCACCGGTAGCATCGATTACTTCAGGCAGCGCGCTGAGCGCCCGCAATACTATTTCGTCGTAGCGACCCGCGAGCCTCGTGATAATGTTTTCGACGGCAATGTGCTCTTTTGCAAGCGCTTCGAGGGCAACAGCCGACAGCGCCGGTGCGTCTGCGGCAACGTGCAGCTCGGCATTGTCGAGCGCGGCATTCAACAAATAGCTGTTGAGCTCCGCATCGTCTTTGACGTAAACCTCTTGTTTGCCGCGCTTGATCTTATAGAGCGGCGGCTGCGCGATGTAGATATGACCGCGCTCGATCAGCGGCAGCATTTGACGATAGAAAAACGTCAACAGCAGCGTGCGAATGTGCGAACCGTCGACGTCGGCATCGGTCATGATGATAATGCGGTGATAACGCAACTTGTCGGGATCGAAATCGTCTCGACCGATGCCGCAGCCGAGAGCCGTAATCAGCGTTCCGACCTCGACCGAGGACAGCATCTTGTCGAACCGGGCTTTTTCGACGTTCAGGATTTTTCCCTTGAGCGGCAAGATGGCCTGGGTACGACGGTCGCGCCCCTGCTTTGCCGAGCCGCCAGCAGAGTCACCCTCGACGAGGAATAGCTCGGACAGGGCCGGGTCCTTTTCCTGGCAGTCGGCAAGCTTGCCCGGCAAACCCGCGATATCGAGTGCGCCCTTGCGGCGCGTCATTTCTCTGGCCTTGCGCGCAGCTTCGCGGGCGCGCGCGGCATCGACTATCTTGGAGACGATCGACTTGGCCTCCTGCGGGTGCTCGAGCAGAAACTCCTCGAGCCGCCCAGCCATTGCCTGTTCGACGATGCCTTTAATTTCAGATGAAACTAATTTGTCTTTGGTCTGTGATGAGAACTTCGGGTCGGGGATCTTGACGGACAGGACGGCGGTCAACCCCTCCCTGGCATCGTCGCCAGACGGCGTGAAACCATCCTTTTTGCCGCTCATCTCCTTCTCGATATAGCCGTTCAGCGTTCGCGTCAACGCCGTGCGAAAGCCGGCCAGGTGGGTTCCACCATCTCGCTGCGGAATGTTATTCGTGTAGCAGAACATGTTCTCCTGGTAGCCGTCGTTCCACTGTATGGACGCCTCGACCCCGACGTCATCGCGCATCGCCGTGAAATGAAACACGGTGTCGTGGACGGTGGTCTTGTTGCGGTTCAGGTGTTCAACAAAGGCCTTGATGCCACCCTCATATTCAAACAGGTCCTCGCGCTCATCGCGCTCGTCGACCAGGCGAATGCGCACGCCGGAATTGAGAAACGAAAGCTCTCGCAAGCGGCTCGCCAGAATCTCGTAATGAAATTGAATATTGGTGAATGTGTCAGAGCTGGGCTTGAAACGAACGGTTGTGCCTGAGCGAGTCGTGTCACCGACCACCGCCAGCGGCGCCAGCGGTTCGCCGTGCGCGTATTCCTGTTGGTGGGTTTTCCCGTCGCGATGAATGGTAAGCACAAGGTGCTCGGACAGGGCGTTGACAACGGAAACACCGACACCGTGCAAGCCGCCCGACACCTTGTAGGAATTGTCATCAAACTTACCGCCCGCGTGCAGCACCGTCATGATGACCTCTGCCGCAGAACGACCCTCCTCCGGGTGGATGTCCACAGGAATTCCGCGGCCGTCATCGGTAACCGTTACTGATTCGTCCGCGTGTATCGTCACCGTAATTGTGTCGCAATGACCTGCGAGCGCCTCGTCGATTGAGTTATCGACAACCTCAAAAACGAGGTGGTGCAAACCGGTGCCGTCATCGGTGTCGCCGATGTACATGCCCGGCCTTTTTCTAACGGCCTCAAGGCCCCTTAAGACCTTGATATTACTGGAAGTATAGTCGTTTTGGTCGGTCATCCCGCAGCCTCAAATAATAACCGGCCCATTGTAGCAAACCGGGCGCCTGAGAGCAGCGTAAAAGCCTGATATTTTAGGGAATTATGAGGTTTTTTCGAGGCGGCGAAATACTGCCCTTACGCGACGCGCTCAAGCGAGCCCCGTTCCACGTGAAACACCGTCGTCGAGCCAGCAAATAATGACGTTTCTGGCTCAAGGCTGGTTGCTATTACCTGGCAACCGAGCCCGGCTACCCGGCCCATGAGCCGCGCCAGGGAGTCAGCATCCAACTCCGCCGCAGGGTCATCCAGCAACAGAAGCAGAGGTTTTTCCAGGGCGGTTTGCGCAGTTTCCGCGGCGGCGAGAATCATGGCGCAAGCGAGCAGCTTTTGCTGTCCACGAGAAACAAGACGTCGCGCCTGGCGCTCATCACAGGTCAGCTTCAGGTCTCCCCGGTGCGGCCCGGCCTGTGTGCTGCCCTGCTGCCGGTCTCTCTCGAGGGTTGTTGCCAGGACGTCGGACAACGCCCTTTCCTCTGCCCAGCCGCTGCGATACTCAAAACCAACGCTGCTTCCAAGCAAGTCCTGTCCGGCCTCCTCCAGGCTGTCCGTTGCCACCTCAAGCGCCAATCGTCGTGCCGCATCCACGGCCTCTGCTAGCTCGGCAAAGCCAGCATTCCAGCCTTCGATCGTGGCGGTAGCTGCCCCGGTGCGCAGGGCCGCATTGCGTTGCTTGAGGGCGCGGCGAAACCGCCGCCAGGTATCCAGATAGCCGTGTTCCACGTGAAACGCGATCCAATCGAGGTAGCGGCGCCGCTCATCAGGCGCCCCGCCGACAAGGTTGTGAACATCGGGGTCGATTATCTGCAGCGGTAGCGCTGTGGCCAGGCCGGCCGAGCCGCCGCCATCAGAGCCGTCAATGCGTACCTCGAGGCCCGCCGCGCTGTTACGCACGCCGACGCTGGAACCGGTGCCGTTGTTGTCTACCTTGCCGAAAAGCACGAATTCCTGTTCTCCGTGCCGGATCAGGCTGCTTGTAGGCGCCCCTCGAAAAGACTTCCCGCGCCCGAGATACGCAAGCGCCTCGAGAACGCTCGTCTTGCCAGAGGCGTTCGCGCCGTAAATCAAATTGAATTTGGCGTCCGCCTCGAGCTCTATGGACGCCAGGCAGCGGAAATTCGTCGCCGTGAATTTGCCAATAGGCACCCGGATTGGCCCGCGCCCCTACAGGCGCATAGGCATAACAACAAACTTACAGTCGTCTCTCCCGGGCTGACGAATCAGGCAACTGGAGTTGCCATCGAGAACAGACAGCGTTACCTCATCCCCGCTTACGGCCCCAAGAGCATCCAGCAGGTAATTCACATTGAATCCGATCTCAATGTCCTCACCGCTGTACTGCACTTCGAGCTCTTCTTCGGCCTCTTCCTGCTCCGGGTTATGCGCTTGCATCACGACGCCGCTATCGCGAATGATCAGCCGAATTCCTCGATATTTTTCGTTCGATAGAATCGCCGTTCTCTGCAGGGCCGCTTTAAAGCCCTCTCTATCCGCAGAAAGCTCGTTGCTCGACTCCTTCGGTATGACACGGTCGTACTCTGGAAACCGCCCGTCTATCAGCTTCGATGTGAACCGTATGCCCTCCAGCTGAATACGCACGTGGTTCGGGCCCAGCTCTATATTCAGTGATCCCTCTCCGCTCATCAGGCGCTGCAGCTCAAGAACACCCTTGCGCGGCACGATGACCTGCTGTTCGTCAAGGCTCGCACCGTCGAGCTCTGCCTCGCACATAGCAAGACGATGGCCGTCGGTTGCTACCGCGCGCAAGAACTTCCCACCGGTCTCCAGCAACATGCCATTCAGATAATAACGAACATCTTGCTGCGCCATGGAAAAGTGCGTTTTTTCAATCAGGCGACCAAGCGTTTGCTGCTCTACCTCAATGATCTGACCGGCCTTGATATCTTCCACGCTCGGAAACTCGGCCGCCGGCAATGTAGCAAGGCTGAACTTGCTGCGCCCGGAGCGAACGACGAGCTTTTCGCCGCTTACTGACATATCGATGTCTGAGCCCTCTGGAAGCGCCCTGCAAATATCGAGCAGCTTTCTACCCGATACCGTAATTTCGCCACCATCCGCTACAGCAACTTCTGCCTGAGCGACAAGCTCTACCTCCAGGTCCGTTGCGGTAACCGCTAGCTGACCGTCGTTAGCGACAAGCAAAACATTCGACAAAATGGGCATCGTTTGACGTCGTTCGACAACGCCAATTACTGCTTGTAGCGGTTTTAAGAGCACGTCCCGAGCTGCACTTAACTTCATAGATTCCACCTGTTAATAAATATTGGATATAGTTATTTTATTATTATTATTAGGCGCCTAAGCACCTGTGGATAATTTATTCTTTTCCTTAAAAATCAATAGCTTATAATCGAAAAACCGAGCTAAGACTCGGTGCATGCCTCAGCATGTGCTTGTGTGCAGCCTGTGGATAACGGTAGTGACAACTATTATCCACCACTTATCCACACTATCCCGTCAGGGTTCTCAACAAGTTCAAATAATCGTTGTCAATTCGCTTGTCGGATTCCCGTAGAGCCTCAATTCGCCGACAACCGTGTAACACCGTCGTGTGATCCCGCCCGCCGAAGGCGTCGCCAATTTCAGGCAGGCTGTGGTTCGTTAGTTCCTTTGCGAGCGCCATGGCAACCTGGCGCGGACGAGCGATCGAGCGAGTGCGTCGTTTTGACAACAGGTCACCAACGCGTATCTTAAAATACTCTGCGACTGTCTTCTGTATATTTTCAATCGAAACCAGTCGGGCCTGCAAAGCGAGAAGGTCCCGCAACGCTTCTTTTGCAAAGTCCAGGTTGATCGGACGCTGTGTAAACCGAGAGTTTGCGATAACTCTGCGTAGCGCGCCCTCAAGCTCCCTGACATTCGAGCGAATTCTCTTTGCAATAAAAAAGGCAACCTCTTCAGGAAGCTCAACGCCATCTGCCGCAGCCTTGCTCATAAGGATGGCAACCGAGGTTTCGAGCTCCGGCGGCTCAATTGCTACCGTCAGACCCCAGCCAAAGCGAGACTTCAGTCGCTCCTCCAGGCCATTAACCTCTTTTGGATAACGGTCGCAGGTAAGAACCATCTGCCGCTGACCCTCAAGCAACTCGTTGAAAGTGTGGAAGAACTCTTCCTGAGATCGCTCCTTGCCCGCAAAAAACTGAATATCGTCAATAAGCAAAGCATCGAGCGACCTATACAGCCGCTTGAAGTCCGAAATGGTGTTGTGTTGCAGGCCGCGAACCATGTCGCCCACGAAGCGCTCCGAATGCACATAAGCGACACGCGCCCGTGGGTTTCGCTCGAGCATCGCGTTACCGATAGCGTGCATGAGGTGGGTCTTGCCAAGGCCAACGCCACCGTAAATGAATAGCGGGTTATACGACTTGCCGGGGTTCTCGCCTACCTGGGTTGCCGCCGCCTTGGCGAGCTGATTGCTTTTGCCCTCGACAAACTGATTGAAGGTAAACGCCGAATTAAGGCGCGGCTCCACGCCGGTGCTTGCGACCGAGCCGTTCGTGGTAAGCGGGGCGGGGCGCCGCGATGTCACCGCCGGCGCAGCCGATGCGCGCGATCCAACCTCAATGACAATCTCGGTATTTGTGTCCGCATCGCTGACGATTTCCAGAATGCGGTCAACGTAGTGTTGCTGCAGCCATTCCACGACAAAACGGTTCGGGGCGAGCAAGCGCAGTACGCCGCCTTCTTCTACGGCCTGTAGAGGTCGAATCCAGGTGTTGAACTGCTGCTCCGGAAGCTCGGCCTGAAGGTCGCGGATGCAGCGATTCCAAAGCGTCATTTCGACCGGCAAAAGAGTCCCCAAAAAAGAGCGGTAAACAGTAATATCAATAGAAGACCGGGCAGTCTATACCGTCTGCAACAGCGCCGCCAGATCGCCCGGAAGATACTGTTCGAAGCGCAGCTAGGGGCCGGTTCCAGGGCGCCTATTGACACTGTCTGGCCATCTGCGTACTCTTGCCGCCCCTCCGGATTGCAGGCCATTGATGGTGCTGCAGAAAACCCAGGTACCAGGCAAATGAAACGCACTTTTCAACCCAGCAAATTGAAGCGCGCGCGGACGCACGGTTTTCGTGCCCGCATGGCGACAAAAGCCGGGCGCCTCGTCATCAAGCGCCGCCGCGCAAAAGGCCGCGCCAGGCTAACGCCTTAGCCGACCCCGGTTTTGGCCGCGGTCGCCCAGACGGCAAAAAACTCAGATAAATGGCTGGCAGCTCACTCTACCGGCTTAAAAAGGATAAGAGGCTGCTTGATGCCGCTGCGTACGGGCGCGTGTTTAAAAAAGCGACGCGCAGCCGCGATAAATGTTTTACCGTATTATCCCGATGCAACGACATGGACACCGCCCGGCTGGGTCTGGCGATATCCAAAAAGAACTGTCGCCTCGCAACAGACAGAAACAGAATTAAGCGCGTTGTCAGGGAGTCTTTCCGGCACCACCAGGCGGCGCTGGCGGGGCTGGATGTCGTGGTCATCAACCAGCCGGCGGCACGTGCGGCAGGAAACCAACAGCTGTTCAACAGCCTGACGGGACACTGGGGGCGGTGTCAGCGGGCAATGCGCGAGAAGGGCGCTCAGGAATAGGAAAACATGGATAACCAACGACTTCTCACATGGGGCCTGTTCGGCATGATGGCCTGGCTTACCTACCAGGCATGGATGCTTGACTACGGCCCAAAGCCGCAAGCAACACCGACCGCGACAGAAGAGCCGCTGATTGAGGCGCCTAATGATGAGCTGCCGCAGCTGACAAGCACAGACATCGACGCACCGGCCGTGCAACCGAGCCTTGACGCGCCACCGGCGGTTGACGATGTTGTCCTGGCGCCGGTCATCCACGTTAAGACAGACGTGTTCGACATTGAGCTAAGCACCCAGGGTGGCACGGTTCAGCGCGCAGTCTTGCGCAATTACCCGGTGGCCAAAGACCGGCCTGATGACCTCGTCGAGCTGCTATCAACCAATTCCAGTGAGCTTGGCCTCATACAGTCGGGCTTGCGCTCGGCGGCGGACGGCCCGGAGCCGAACCATCGGGCCACCTTCAGCGCCAAACAGCAAAGCTATGTCGTTAGCGGCAGTGACGATCTCGTAGTACCACTGAGCTGGTCCGATGGTGCGGGAGTGACCGTTGAAAAGCGCTATCGATTTACGGCGGACGGTTACGCCATCGAGCTGGAACAGCAGATAACAAACAACAGCGCAGAAACATGGCGCGGCGCCGAGTACGTGCAGCTACTGCGGCGGAACACCGAGCGCAAGCGGAGCATGTTCGACGTCGACTCTTACTCGGTCGATGGCCCAATCGTTTATGACGGTGAGAAATCCGAGAAGCTTGATCGCGACGACCTGCTCGAAGACGGGCCCTACGCTTACGCGTCGGAGCAGGGATGGTTCGGCGCCATTCAACATCATTTTGTTAGCGCGGTTGTGCCTGCGCCGGGAACAAGCCAGCGTTACAGCGTGTCGGTGCGTGATGCGGTATCAACGGCGAGTTCGATAGGCCCGACGCAAACCGTGGAGCCAGGAGCGAGCAAAACATTTACGACCACGCTTTTCGTCGGCCCGAAGCTGCAGGGACAACTCGAAGACATTGACGAGTCGCTCAAGCTAACGGTCGATTACGGCTGGCTGACCATTCTCTCGCAGCCGCTGTTCTGGTTGCTAAGCAAAGCGTTCGGATTGTTTGGCAACTGGGGCGTGTCGATTATTGCCGTGACCATTCTCATCAAGGCCGCCTTTTATAAGCTCACTGAATCGAGCGGTCGCTCGATGGCGAAGATGCGAAACTTGCAGCCGAGACTAAAGGCGCTGCAAGAGCGCTACAAGGACGACCGTCAGCAGCTCAGCCAGGCAATGATGGAGCTGTACAAGCGAGAGAAAGTAAATCCTGCGGCAGGCTGCTTACCCATCCTTATCCAAATGCCATTCTTCCTGGCGTTTTACTGGGTGCTGCTCGAAAGCGTTGAAATGCGACAAGCACCGTTCGCGCTGTGGATCACAGACCTGTCATCCAAAGATCCGTTCTTCATCCTGCCGCTGATCATGGGTGGGGCCATGTTCTTTCAACAAAAGCTGAATCCGCAGGTTGGGGATCCGGTACAAGTCAAGGTCATGCAAATAATGCCGATTATCTTTACCGGCTTTTTTGCCTTCTTCCCGTCAGGCCTGGTGCTTTACTGGGTAACCAACACGCTGTTGTCGATTGCACAGCAATGGAAGATAAATACGGTCGTGGAGAAAGAAGCCAAACAGGCCAGGGGCGGCAAGCGCAGCAAGAAGGGCGGCAAGGGCGACAAGGGCGACAAGGCCGACTAGGAGCCCGGGCCCGGGGAAGCGCCGCTTCGACCGCCGGTGCATGGCGCTGCATAATGCCGGCAGCTATGGTCTCATTACGGACATGATCGCGCCGCCAGATACGATAGTCGCTGCAGCAACGCCCGCCGGTGCCGGAGGCGTTGCCGTCGTGCGCGTTTCTGGCAGCGAGGCAGAGCGTATCGCCCGGAGCATGCTGGGTAAGCTGCCTGAGCCACGCAAAGCGACCTACGCAAAATTTCGGCGCGGCGATGCGGCGGTGCTCGATGTTGGCCTTGCGCTATTCTTCCCGGCGCCGGCGTCCTTCACTGGCGAGTCTGTTCTTGAGCTGCACGGACACGGCGGGCCGTTGGTCGTTTCACTTATCGTAGACGCCGCCGTTGAACTCGGGGCGCGGCGCGCGCAGCCCGGCGAATTCACCAAGCGAGCCTTTCTCAATGGCAAGCTGGATCTTGCACAGGCAGAAGCGATAGCTGACCTCATAAGCAGTGGCACGGAGCAGGCGGCGCGCGCAGCACTGCGATCTCTAAGCGGTGTGTTTTCGGAGTCGGTGGGCAAGCTCGCTGAGCAATTAACCCGGCTGCGCATGCACGTCGAGGCAGCGATTGATTTTCCCGAAGAGGAAATCGACTTTCTATCGGATGACGCCTTGCTGTCTGGTCTCGAGGATTGCGGCAAGGCTTTTCGCAAACTTGAGCGACAGGCCGGCATGGGTCGCGTCCTGCGGGACGGTTTGCGGGTTGTGATCGTTGGCAAGCCCAACGCCGGAAAGTCGAGCCTGTTGAACTGCCTCAGCGGAGAGGAGTCCGCGATTGTCACCGAGGTTGCAGGAACCACGCGCGACATCATTCGCGAGCAGATAAACATCGATGGCCTGGCGGTCGAGCTGGTGGACACCGCCGGCCTGCGAGACAACCCGGACCGCATTGAGGCAGAGGGCATACGGCGCGCGCGCGAGGCGCTCAAGAGCGCAGACACGGCGCTATGGATCCAGGATGCGTCTGAGCCGGACGACGCGGAAATCGGCGAAAAGCTGCCTCCAGGCGTGCAGCTGACTATCGTGAGAAACAAGATTGACCTGACCGACGAGCTGGCCGGCAGCGAGGCCGGGAAGCCCGGCGTCATCAAGTTGTCGGCGACGACCGGCGAGGGTGTCGATGCGCTGCGCGAGCGGCTGCGAGAGCTTGCTGGCTACGAAAACCTCGGCGAGGGTGCGTTCACGGCGCGCCAACGGCACCTCGACGCGCTAAAGCGAGCCTCCGGACATTTCGCAAGCGGCAAAGAGGCGCTTGAGCAATCTCGTGCGGGCGAGTTACTGGCCGAGGAGCTTCGGCTGGCCCAGGAAGCGCTCGGAGAAATTACCGGCGCGGTGTCTTCTGATGACTTGCTGGGCAGAATATTCGCCGATTTTTGTATCGGCAAATAGCTCCGCCGCGGGCTAAGGGAGAAAGCGCGGATCGGTGATCGCCATCTCGGTTATCGGGCCATACTTGGCAACGTCGTCACGAATCAATTCCGCATCACCCAGGACGACGAACACAAGGTCATCGGGGCTTGGGTAAACGCTCATGATGACCGACTGGATAGACTCACTTCCAGCGCCGGCCACAGCGGCGCCGTAGTCATTAACGTACGAAGCATCGAGGCCGTAAGTCTGCAGCGCTGCGAATTGCGCGGCGAGCTGCGCCGAGGTTTCCAGGCGCGGCGCGTACAAACCAAGAATATAGTTCTTAGCAGACGTTATGAGTTCTTCTGCAAAGCCCTCGTTGCGGAGCTTTGCGAGGACCTCTAGCGACATGTCGATGGCTTCGATCGTGGACTCGGTCTTGGTGTACGACACGATGGCGACGGAACCGGCTTTCGTCGGGCGGCGCAACGATGAGCTGGCCCCGTACGTCAGGCCAGCTTTTGTGCGCAGCTCATTCACGAGCAGAGACGTGAAGCGGCCGCCGAAAAGCGTGTTGGCAATATCGAGTTCTGCGCGTTGTTCGTAGTCTCGGCCGACGCCGACGTTGCCGATCCAAAAGTAAGACTGCGTCGCACCAGGTTTGTCGACCAGCAGCACGCGCCGCCCCGATTGTGGCGCCGGTGATTCAATTTCCGGCAACGGCGCCTTTGCGGCACGCCAGTTGGCAAACGCTTCCGACAGCTTGCTGGCCATCGCGTCCGCATCGAAGTCACCGACGACTGAGATAACGAGCCGATCGGCACCGACATAGTCGTCGTAATAGGCCTGAACCTCGCGATGCGAGATCTTCCCAAGGGAGGTCTCACTACCGTTTACCGGGGTGCCGTAAGGGTGGCCGTCAAAAAGAAAGGCGTTGCCGTAAGTTGAAATCAAACGGCGCGGGTCGTTGTCCTTCGCGGCTCGAATCAGGTCAATGCGACGGTCGCGCAGCTTTGTCACTTCTTTTGCAGAAAGGCTGGGCCGCTGCAGCATATCAACGAGGAGCTCGACCATCAGGTCGGCGTCGCGCGCCATAAAGTCCGCCGAGATCGTAATGGCCTCCAGCTCGGCCGCTGCCGATAGCGAGCCGCCCACCGCGGCGATGGCCTCGGCGAAAGATGCGGCATCACGGTCGCCGGCACCCTTTTCCAGGAGGCCGGCCAGAAGGCTGGCGAGTCCGGCGCGCCCCTCGGGGTCGGAAACCGCCCCGCCGCGAAGCGTAACCTCCGCACCAACCAGCGGAACATCACGTTTCTCGTGCAAAATTATGACGGCACCGTTATCGAGCTCGACCTGTCGCGCGTCCGGCAACGTTACGCCCTGGGCCAGCGACGCCCCAGAAGCCAGGATCCCGACAAACGCTAACACCCGGCAGCACATGCGGATCATTGTGAGCCCTCCGCGTCGGGAGCGCGAAGCACGCCGGCCGTCATGTTATTGACACGAAAAACCTGTGCTGCAACGGCCCGCAAATCTTCGCTGGTGATGGCTTCCATGTCTGCTGGCAAGCGAAACAGCTTTTCGTAGTTGCCCTGAAAAACTTCGTAGTTACCAATCGCTGAGGCTTTGCCATTTATGGTGGCAAGTTCGCGCCAGAAGTCGGCGAGAACAATGTTGCGCGCCTTGTTCAGCTCGGCATCGGTAACGCCCTCGTCGGCAACCCGTGCTAGCTCGTCGAGCACGCGGCGCTCAAGTTCTGCAGGGTCACCACCAGGCGGAAGCGTTAGATAGAAATAGGCGAGGCCGGGGTCGAAGCCCTCATCCTGATAGCCGCCGACTGAAATAGCGAGACCCTCTTTTTCAACCAGTAGTTGGTGCAGGCGCGAAGATTCACCGCCGACCAGAATGTTGAGCAACAGGTTCATCGATAAGGTTTCCGGATCCGCAGCGCTGGCCGCGTGAAACGCAAGGTGCAGCATCGGCGTTTGTGCAGAGGTCTCGACAACGAGGCGGCGTGGACCGAGCTGTTCGGGCTCAACCGTACGAATCGGTGGCGGCGGTTCTTGCGCCGGCGTCGGCGCAAAATATTCTTCGGCGAGCTCGAAAATCTCTTCTGTCGTTACATCGCCGCTTACGACGACCGTGCGGTTGTTCGGCGCGTAGTACGTGCGGTAGTAGTTAGCAAGATCCTCTTGTGTCCACGACTCGATGTCGGACGGCCAGCCGATGACCGTGAACTGATACGGGTGTGCAACATACGCCGTTGCCTGCACCTGCTCACCGAGCATCCGGAAGTTGTTGTTGTCGATGCCGGAGCGGCGCTCTGAGTAAACGACTTTGCGCTCACTCTCGAACACCTCGGGAACGATGGCGAGGTTTTCGAAGCGATCTCCCTCAAGCTCGAAAATCGTTTCGAGCGCCGACCGCGGGAACCAGTCCTGGTAAACCGTAACGTCGGAGGACGTGTAGGCATTGTTAGCGCCACCGGCGGCCTCCATCGTGGTATCAAATTCGCCGGGAGCACGCTTATCTGTACCGAGAAACATCATGTGCTCGAAGAAATGCGAAACGCCGGTAATGCCCGGATATTCGTTGCGACCGCCGGCGCGTACGAAGGTGTACATGACGACATTGGGAATGTCGTGGTCGGGCCAGACGATAATCTTCAGGCCATTGTCCAGCGTCAGGCTGCGAATCTCCGGTGGCGTAGTAGTTGCCATCGGCGCATCACCCTCCGGTACGCCCGGAACAAGAAACTCAAAAGTAGGAAGTAGCCGCTCCCCAACAACCGCGAGTGCGCCCAACACGAGCAAGACGGAAACCGCGGCGTTAAGCTTCTGCCCCGTCTTGAAAACGAGCGACTGTGTCTGGTCTACATCAATGGCTTTTTTAAGGCCGGTGGGCGTTATCTCATATGTCCAGGCAAACAGCAGCGCGAGCGGAAAACCAAGCGCGATTACGACATAGACAAAGGTCTCGGTCCATACCGGCAGCTGAACGCTTTCGCGCGCGCCATCGAGCAGCCACACGACAAGCCAGCTTGCGACGGCAAACAGTAGCGCGACCTTGAAGACGTTTCGACGTCGGAGTTCGGCAAAAAAGGCCATAACCGCATCCTAACCCAGCAAACCCTCGCGCCGATACAGGCGGGCACAAATCCAGCTGAGAATTGTACCAATCGCGAGCGTGCTGGACACTGAAATAGCGACATGCAGCATGTTGACGGGCTCGTTCTTGATCATGTCCACGAGCAAGAGGTGCTGGCTCAGGCTGGGCACAAACATGAATTCTATTTGCGGGCGCAGCGTCAGGATACTGACGATCATAATTGGTAAAGTTGGCGCAACAAGCACAACGCTTAACCAGGTTTGCGCCTCCTTGTAGCTCTTTGTGAACGAAGCGACCAGGGTCATTAGTGAAGCGCCCAGCAAGATGAACGGCGCAAGAACAAAAAACGCGGCGATGACGACAGCAGGCCCGAAGTTGGGCGTCATGCCGAGCTCTTGCAACGGCATGAACTTCAGCGCGACATAAAACGAACAAAGGCTGAGCAAAAGCGATACGGCCATAAAAACACAGGTGGCCGCGATCTTGCCGAGCATGAGCTGGTCTCTCGTGACGGGAAGCGCCAGCAATGGTTCCAGCGAGCCGCGCTCGCGCTCGCCGGCCGTCGAGTCGATCGCCAGGTACATGCCGCCCATCAACACAGCGAAGATAAAAAAGTAGCTCATCATGCCAAGCATGATCGCGGATCGACCGCTTGGCGTCGAAACGTCGACGGCGTCGATATTGATGGGTCGCATCACAAGCGGGCTCACGCCACGGGCGACAAGGCGCATGCTCGCGAGCTCCCGGCTGTATCCGCTCAACGCCCGTTGCGCGCGGCGGGCATCACGCTCGGCCTGAGAGTTTGCGTGATCGGCGAAGACTTCGATCTTGGCCGGGCTGCCGTCGCGTAACTGCGCGCCAAAATCCTCGGTGACGAGCACGACGACATCGTGCGTGCCGGCCTTGACGGCGGCTACGGCCGCGTCGCGGTCTACCGGGCCATCTACAACCCGGATGTTGTTGCTTTCGAGGTAGCGCATCAGGTTGGGCGCGTGTTGCTGGCCAATAACGGGCAGGTCAAGCGTTTCGTCGCCGGTCGACAGCGAGCGCTCGATAGAAAGGTTGATGACGAACGCAAACAGCATTGGCCCAAAGAGGGGCCCCATGATCAGCGCCGAAGCGAGCGTCCGCCTGTCGCGAAGGTTGTCGACGATCTCCTTGATGAACACGGTCAGCAGAATACGCATCAGTCAGCCTCGACCGTTTCGATGGCTGCGACAAAGGCGTCTTCAAGGTCATCGCACCCCGTTCGCTTGCGAATGCCGTCCGCGGAGTCGTCGATTGCGACCATGCCGTTGGAAATAATGACGATGTCATCGCACAGCGCGGCCACCTCCTGCATAACGTGGCTCGAAAACAAAATGCAGCGACCGTCATCCTTGAGCCGGAGAATCAGCTTGCGTAACGAGCGCGTTGCCATGACGTCGAGGCCGTTGCTGGGCTCGTCGAGAATAATGTTTTGCGGATCGTGAACAAGTGCGCGGGCGAGCGCGACCTTGGTTCGCTGGCCCTGCGAAAACCCTTTCGTGCGACGGTCTGCAAAATCAGCAATTTCAAGAAGGTCGACGATGCTCTCGACGCGACTTTCGACACGGCTCTTTTCTATGCCGCAGAGCGTCGCGTAGTAGGCAATATTTTCACGCGCTGTCAGGTGTGGATACAAGCCGGCGCCATGCGGAAGCGCACCAATTCGCTTGCGAGCCTTCAGGGCGTCGCCGACGACATCGATTCCGTCGATCTTTGCGCTGCCCTGGTCGGGCTTGAGCACTGTGTAAAGAACGCGCAGTGTCGTCGACTTACCCGCACCATTGGGCCCGAGCAGGCCGGTTATTTTGCCGTCGGGCGCATCGAAGCTGACGCCGCGAACAGCGCGCACTTTGCCGAAGGACTTGTGAATATCGTTAACGACGATCATGGTGTCGGACCCGTGAAATCGAGAAAAAACGGCATCGAAAAACTGTCGTTAAGACAATCCGCGTCGCCGTCTTCGAGCTGCATGTTTTCGATAAACTTACCGATAACTCGCGGCATACAACCGACGACGCCAAGGCCGTGCCCCTGGTTTTTACCGGTAAGCAACCATGCTTTGCCCATATCGACGGCGGCCAGCTCTGCATATTGTGGTGGCGTAATCGGATCCGAGTCGCCCGACAAAAGCAGTACCGGCTTGTTTGTCGCCAACGGCAGCCGTAAGTCGTCGTCCAGCGGGCCCTGCGGCCAGACCGAGCACATGGTCTTGATGGCCTCGAGCTGCTGCGGGCCGAGGTAGCTTGCGTCGAGCGCGGCCTGGTCGACAGCCGAGAAGTCAATGAAGGGCACGTCTTCGGTGCACATGACCGCATTGTGCATGCCAATGTTCAGCGCTTCGTCGAGCGCGACAACAACCATCTGAAACTGAGCCGCCATCGGCACAAGGTTGCCGTTGGCCGCCTCGTTGATAAGCAGTGGCAATAACGCGATGGTTCGATGGCTGTAAAGGAACAAGCGAATCGCCGCAGCCATGTGGTCCTTGCCGAACTCAAGGGTCTCGACCTGCCCGGTGACGGGGTTCGGCACGCGGACAGGTATGACGTTATCCCTGAGCGCGTCTCGCAACCGCCGAAAGTCCTGGTGTATGTCCGGGAACCGGGCGGCACAGGCGGCATCTTTGCTGCAACGGTCAAGCACTTTCTCCAGGGCCAGCTGCGATTCGATAGCGATGTTCGGCCCGAGCGGCAGCTGCGGCGGTACAACACCGTCGATGACAATCGTGCGCGTACTGTCCGGGTAGCGGCGTGCGAAGTGCTGAGCGACACGCGTTCCGTAGGATGAGCCGTAGAGGTTCAGCGAGTCGTAACCCAGCGCTGCTCGCAAAGCCTCGAGGTCAGTAACAGCGACGCTGGTTGTGAAGAACCGCGGGTCATACGGCAGCGTAGCGAGGCACTCCTCAACCGCGCTTAGCGTATCTTCTTCGGTATACGCGCCCTCGACGATGTCGTCATCAACATCGCAGGTCATCGGCGCTGATTCGCCAGTGCCGCGCTGATCGACAAGCAAGATGTCGCGATGTTGCCGCACACGCTCGAATGCGCTGGCCCAACCGGCATAAAAATGTATCGATGACATACCCGGGCCACCGGCGATCGGCACAAACGCGTCCGTTGGCGGCTCCAGCGTCAGCGCCGGGACAACGGCAACGCTCAATTCGATGTTTTCGGAGTCAGCGCTTGAGGGGTCCAGCGGCCGAATCAGCGTGCCGCAGCGAGCAGCAATGCTGGTGGTGCCCGGGCCGGCGCTGATGCGGCAGTCGTTGAGTTCCAGCGCGGGCTCAGCGGAGGCCGCTACCGAGACCAATAGCATGATGAGTGCGAGCTTGGGCATCGTGTACCTGTATGGACATTAGGCGCGGCCATCTTGGCCACTCGGAACAGACAAGTAAAGCGGAAGAGACTAGAATGCCCGGCCACAACTGCTCATTTTTTGACCAATGTCTGCAAGCTTCGATGTCATCGTAATTGGCGGCGGCCACGCCGGTACGGAAGCCTCCCTGGCGGCCGCGCGGGCGGGTGCGCGAACCCTCTTGGCGACACACAAGTTCGTGACGCTCGGGCAAATGAGCTGCAACCCGGCAATCGGCGGTATCGGCAAGGGGCACCTGGCCAAAGAGATCGATGCGCTGGGCGGCGCGATGGCCGTTGCGATCGACAAGGCGGGCATCCAGTTTCGAACACTAAACGCCAGCAAGGGCCCCGCGGTTCGTGCAACGCGGGCGCAGGCGGATAGAGAGCTTTACCGGCAGGCAATACGGCGCATGCTCGAGAACCAGGCGGGCCTGTCGATGGCAGAACACTCCGTCGACAACCTGATCCTGGAGGGCGATCGCATTGCAGGCGTTGTCACGGCGGAAGGACAGGAGATCAGGGCGCGCGCAGTTGTGCTGACGGCGGGCACGTTTCTGGCCGGCCGAATGTTGGTGGGTCGCGACGAAGAAGCGGGTGGTCGCGTTGGTGACGCGCCGTCCTTAAGTCTTGCACAGCGCTTGCGCGAGCTGCCGTTTCGAGTCGCTCGCCTCAAGACCGGCACGCCGCCGCGGCTCGATGGCAAGTCGCTGAACTTCGATGCGATGCTCGAACAACCCGGCGATAACCCGCGGCCGGTGTTTTCGTATCTCGGCCGGCGTCGAGATCACCCGCAGCAAATATCGTGCTTCATTACGAAGACGACCGAGGAAACTCACGACATCATTCGCGGATCTTTGCACGAGTCGCCGATGTACACGGGCGCCATTGATGGCGTCGGGCCGCGCTATTGCCCATCGGTGGAAGACAAGATCGTGCGCTTTGCCGACAAAACGTCGCATCAGATATTTGTCGAGCCCGAAGGTCTGAGCACCGACATCGTTTATCCGAACGGCATTTCGACCAGCCTGCCCGCCGAGGCGCAGGAGCGATTCGTGCGCTCGATACCCGGGTTCGAGGGCGCCGTCATTACGCAACCAGGCTACGCGATTGAATACGATTATTTCGATCCGCGCGACCTGCGGCCCACGCTCGAAACCAAGGCCGTGTCCGGCCTGTTTTTTGCGGGCCAGATCAACGGCACGACCGGATACGAAGAGGCGGGCGCACAAGGATTGCTGGCCGGCCTCAATGCTGCGCGCCAGTCGCAGGAAAAAGAATTGTGGTTTCCGCGACGCGACGAGGCGTACATGGGTGTGCTCGTCGATGACCTGACAACGCGGGGCGTGAGCGAACCATATCGAATGTTTACGAGCCGGGCCGAGTACCGGCTGACCTTGCGCGAGGACAATGCCGACCAGCGCCTGACATCGATCGGCCGAAACTTCGGCCTGGTCGACGATATACGCTGGTCGGCATTCAATAAGAAGTGCGACGCTGTTGAGAAAGAGCGCGCGCGCCTGAAAGGTGCGGCGAAGCTCCTGAAGCGGCCGGAGTATCGCTACGCTGACATCGTCGCAATGCCGGGCGTCGGTGTAAGCGATGTAACACGAGCCATGGTTGATGAGCAGCGCGAACAGGTCGAGCAGCAACTTGAGGTGGAAGCAAAGTACGCCGGCTACATTGACAGGCAGGAACGCGAAATAGCCAAACATGCAAAACAGGAACAGCTGCGCCTTCCTGAAGACATCGATTACAGTGCGGTTGACGGCCTGTCGAACGAAGCGCGTCAGCGGCTCGAGTCGACGCGACCGCTCACGCTTGGCCAGGCATCGCGCCTCGAGGGCATGACGCCCTCCGCTGTGTCGCTGTTACTGATCCACCTCAAAAAGCGCCAACTTCGTCGCTCCGCCTAATGGTGTGCTGCGCTATGCTTCGCGACATGAAATCGTTTCGCTATGTGCTGCTTGTCGCGCTCGGCGTCACGCTTGTGTCGTGCGACAAACCCGTGGATTCCGGAGCAGAAGTTTCGACGCTTCATCGTGGCCTGTCGATCGACCCTGAGTCGGTAGACCCGCACAAATCGCGAAGCGTGCAGGCGGCCGAGGTGTTGCGGGATATTGGCGAAGGCCTGTTGAGTTACTCGGCGAGCGGCGAGCTCGTCGGCGGCGTGGCGAAAGAGTGGACGGTTTCAGAAGACGGGCTCACCTACACCTTTGACCTGCGCGACGATGCGCGCTGGTCCAATGGCGATGCGGTAACCGCAGAAGACTTCGCGTTCAGTTTCCGTCGTTTGGCCGACCCGGACACCGCTGCTTTTTATGCAGAGATGTTGGGCAGCATTGTTAACGTGCGTGCAATAATTGCCGGCGAAAAAGCGCCGCAGGATATTGGTGTTGAGGCCGTCGATGGGCGAACGCTGGTCATCACGCTTGACCAGCCAACGCCGTACTTGCTGTCCCTGCTAACTTCTCCAAGCACGTTTCCTGTGCACCCGGGCTCGATCGCGCAGCACGGCGACGCCTTTACGAGGCCCGGCAACCTGCTTTCGAATGGCGCATATAAGCTGGACGCGTGGGAGCCCGGCTCCGTTCTCAGGCTCAGTCGTAACGACTACTACTGGAACAATGATGAAACGGCGATCGATGCTGTGAACCACCATGTGCTGACACAGGAAATGGCCGAGCTGAATCGATACCGCGCGGGCGAGATACACGTTACCGGCAGCGTACCGCCAGACAGCTTGCAGCAGATTCGGTCTGAGCGGCCTGCAGAGCTGCACATCGCACCGTATCTTGGCGTTTACTACTACGGTTTTAACCTGACCAAGCCACCGTTCAAAGGCAACCCGCAGCTGCGCGCGGCGTTATCGATGGCGGTCGATAGAGACGTTCTCGTCGAGCAAATTACGGGCAGGGGCGAGGAGCCGGCGTACAGCTGGGTGCCACCCGGGGTTGACAATTATGAGCCACGGCGCCTTTCCTACGCGGACATGAGCCAGGATGAACGTAACGCTCACGCGCGCCGCCTGATAAAAGAGGCGGGCTATGGGCCGGACAACCCACTGCAAATAGAATTGCGCTACAACACTTCCGATACGCAACAGCGCATGGCGCTCGCCATTCAGGCCATGTGGAAGGAGGCCCTGGGGGTCGAGACCACGCTTATCAACGAGGAGTTCCAGGTTCTGCTCGCCAACACGCAGGCCCGCGAGGTCACGCAGGTGTTTCGCTCGAGCTGGATCGGGGACTATAACGATGCGCATACCTTCCTCAACATTATGGAGGCAGGTAACCCGGCGAACCAGCCTGCTTATGCCAGTGAAGAGTACGACTCGTTGATGCAGCGCGCAGCGCAGCAGGTCGACCTCGATCGCCGCCGCCTGTGGCTCGAGGAGGCAGAGCGGGTTTTGTTGGCCGATCACCCGGTGATACCGCTGTACTTTTACGTTAGCAAGCACCTTGTGAGTCCGGAGGTGGTTGGCTGGGGAGACAATGTGCTGGATTATCATTACAGTCAGCACCTGAGTCTTGTGGACCACTAGCCTTGCTGCGATACGCCCTGCTGCGACTGTTGGGCGCAATTCCGACATTGCTGTTGGTAATTGTGCTGGCCTTCTTGATGGTGCACGCCGCACCGGGCGGCCCGTTTGACGATGAACGGACGCTTCCGCCCGAGATCGAAGCAAACATCGCAAGGGCCTACCACCTGGACGAACCGCTGCCGGCACAATTCGTTCGTTACTTGTCCGGCGTGCTCAGGGGCGACCTCGGTCCCTCGTATCGCTATCGTGACCACACCGTTTCGGAGCTCATCGGTAATGCCTTTCCGTTGTCGCTGAAACTGGGCGCGATGGCCATGTTGATGGCGCTGCTTATAGGCATAGCGGCAGGCTCATTCGCCGCGCTGCGGCGCAACAGCGCGGTCGATCGGCTCACGATGGCTTTGTCGATGACCGGGATTTCCGTGCCCGTGTTTGTCATTGCGCCGGTAATGGTGCTGTTGTTCGCGGTCAAGTTGCAGTGGCTTCCGGCGGGGTGGAGCGGTAATGAAGGCATCGCACGATTCGTGTTGCCGGTCATCTCGCTGGCGCTGCCGCAGATTGCCTACATCGCGAAGCTGACGCGGGCCAGCATGATCGATGTGCTTGCGAGCAATTTCGTGCGCACTGCGCGCGGTCAGGGTTTGGGCGCTTACGCGGTTATTCGATACCACGCGCTCAAGCCAGCCATGTTGCCGATCCTGTCTTACATGGGCCCGGCTATTGCCGCGATTCTCACCGGCTCGGTTGTCGTCGAAGAGGTATTTGGCGTCCCGGGACTTGGACAGTTTTTTGTGCGTGGCGCACTAAACCGGGATTACACGCTGGTGTTGGGCATCGTTATTTTCTACGCAACGCTGATCGTATTGCTAAACCTCGTTGTGGACATTCTCTATGGCGTCATTGACCCGAGGATCAGGCAACGATGAGCGTGGTAACTCGCTTATGGGCAAGGCTGCGAAGCAGTCGCGCGGTGGTTGTCAGTGGCGGCGTCCTCGCGGCGATCGTGCTGGTCGCAATTGTCGGTCCGCTCATCAGTCCGCACGACTATTTGCAGACGGACTTCAATAGAATTCTGAGCGCGCCGGCGATGGCGAACATGCAGGTCTTTGGTACCGACGACCTGGGGCGCGATCTTTTCGTTCGCACAATGCGCGGCGCACAGATCACTATTCTCGTCGCTGTTGTGGCGAGCGTTGTCAGCCTGCTTATCGGTGTGCTTTACGGCATGGTTGCGGGTTATGTCGGCGGGCGCGTTGATGCCGTCATGATGCGCTTCGTCGACACCCTGTACGCGCTGCCGTTCATCTTTTTTGTCATTTTGCTGATGGTAGTTTTCGAGCGGAGTTTACTGCTTATTTTCATTGCGATTGGTGCGGTCAACTGGCTCGACATGGCGCGTATCGTTCGCGGGCAGACCTTGTCGTTACGCGAGCAGGAATTTGTTCAGGCTGCGCGGCTGACCGGGGTTTCGCCTGCGCGCATAATCTTCCGACACATAGCGCCCAACCTGCTCGGTGTCGTTATCGCGTATGTCACGTTAACGATACCGCAGGCGATTCTGCTTGAGTCATTCCTGAGCTTTCTCGGCCTTGGCGTTCAGGAGCCGCAGACCTCTTTGGGCGCGCTCGTTGATGCCGGCGTCAACCAGATGGAAGGCGCTTCGTGGATGCTGCTAATTCCTGCGGCGTTACTTGCGCTTATCCTGATGTGTTTCAACTTTCTCGGCGATGCCCTTCGCGATGTGTTTGATTCGAGGCGCTTCCGATGAGCTTGCTCGACGTCGAAGGCCTGTCGATTGCCTACTCTGGCGAGCGCGCCGTAAAAGACTTGAGTTTTTCGCTTGCGCGCAACGAGTCCGTTGGCCTGGTTGGCGAATCGGGGTCGGGAAAAACGCAAACAGCGCTGGCACTTCTCGGCCTGCTGCCCGGCAACGCGAATGTGAGTGGCAGCGTAAAGCTTGGCGGCATCGAGGTACTCGGTGCGAAGCGAGCCCAACTGGATAGCCTGCGCGCCCGGCGCGTCGCGATGGTTTTTCAGGATCCTGCGCTGGCGTTGAATCCGTACGTTCGGGTTGGACAACAACTGCAGCGGATACTGATACAGCACAAATTGGCAAGGGGCGCGCAAGCAAAGGCGCGCGTGATCGACATGCTGGGTCGCGTGGGCCTGCCGGACGCCGAGCGACAATACCGCGCCTACCCGCACCAGCTATCCGGAGGTATGCGTCAGCGCGCGATGATCGCGTCCGCGCTTATTGCCGAGCCAGAGCTGCTCATCGCAGACGAGCCGACAACGGCACTGGACGTCACGGTTCAGGCGCAGATTCTCGAGTTGCTCGAGGAGCTCCGCCAAGATACGGCGCTGCTTTTGATTACACACGACCTGGGTGTCGTGGCCGGACATTGCGAGCGCATGCTCGTGCTCGAGCGCGGGCAACTTATCGAGGGCGGTGTGACGCGCGACGTGTTTGCGAAGCCGCAGCACGATCACACGAGGCAGCTGATTGCGGCAGCGCCGAGGCTTGACTGTCCTGACATTCCCGCACCGGTCGCGGGCGAGGTGGTGTTTGCGATAAATGCCGCGTCGGTTAGCTACGAGGAGCGTGGTCGCGGTGTCTTGCGTGCCGTCAGAGAGGTTGACCTGGCGGTGAGGCCGGGAGAAACGATAGCTGTCGTTGGAGAGTCGGGCTCGGGTAAATCAAGTCTTGTTAGGGCGGCGCTCGGGCTGATCCCAATGCAGGCCGGCCAGGTCAGCCTCTGTGGCGAAACACTGTCGGGCCTGGCGCAAAGTCGATCGATGGCGGTGCGACGAGGAGTGCAGCTCGTGTTCCAGGACCCCGTTGGTTCACTTAACCCGCAAATGCGCGTCAGGGATATTGTCGCGGAGCCGCTCGTCGTGCATGAACCGGACCTGATGCAAAGCGAGCGACTCGAACGTGTTGCCGCAATCCTGGAGGAAGTAGGCCTGGATGCGAGCTATCTCGAACGGTTTCCCCACGAGCTTTCTGGCGGCCAGGCGCAGCGCGTTGCGATCGCCCGGGCGCTGATACTGAAGCCAAAGGTGCTCGTTTGTGACGAAGCCGTTGCCGCCCTCGATGGCACCGTGCGCAAACAAATTCTCGGCGTGCTGCGGCAGGCGCAGGAAGACAGCGGCCTGGCGATTATCTTCATCACGCACGACCTGTCCGTTGTCCGGGCTATCAGCCAGCGAGTGTTGGTCATGTACATGGGTGCGGTGGTCGAGCTTGCGGACAATGCCGCTCTTTTCAATCGGACGCGCCATCCGTATACGCGAGCGCTGCTGGACGCAGTTCCCGTGCCCGACCCGCAAAATGCCGGCGGCAGGGCATCACTGGTCGGCGAGGTTCCATCCGTATTGACCCCGCCGAAAGGCTGTGCGTTTCATCCGCGCTGTCGACATGCCCAGGAGCAATGTACCCAGGAGATGCCGCGGCTGAGAGAGCTGGACGGAACAGCGGTTCGCTGTTTTCGGGCAGACGAAATTTAACGCTACTGCAGGCCGGGGACAGGCAGAGGCATCGGTGCGCCATTGACGGTCAGCAGGCCTTTCCTGATCGACGCCTGCATTTCGTATGCATCGCCCTCGCGTCGCAGAATCCCCATTGCGACAGCAGCATGCGCCTGCGGGTCCATTTTCGTAAGCAAGTCCATCAGCTCAACCGGTACGCTAATGTCGGCGGATGCATCCATTGCCAGCAAAACCGATGTCCAGGCAAATCGACTGGCATCGATTGCCGGGAGCGTGAAATCCATCTTCACGGATAGCCGGCCCTGGGGCAGGGAGAGATCCAGCTGGTCGACGTGCAGCGAGATACCTGCGGTCAACAACCGCTGCGCGTTGGTTTCGACGTCTGACAGGTAGTCGTCGTAGCTTGCCCCGCCCTGCATGCGTTCCACGGCCTGCTTTATGTTGCCGATAGCACGACCATCTGCGCCCTCGATGCGGATATCAGCGCTGATGCCGGCGTTGCCCAGGTCGGCGAACGGCGCGTTTCTCAGCAGCACGGTGATGTGCGCGTCGAGTCGGTCTCCGTCCATGCGCGATGTTGACGTAAACGTCAACGGACCGACGGCCTCGCCGGGGATGTTTGATCCATAGTCGATCGACTCGAAAGAGAAATTGGCCGGGCCCGCGCGAAAGCCATAGGGCGTTGGCGCTTGCTTACCGGAAAATCGGATGTTTCTGATTTCTACTGTTTCCTGCATGGAGTCGACGGCGAGGGATTCAATGCTGCCGTTAAAACCAACCGCGCCCGAAGAAGGGTTAGTCGTCACAAGAAGCTCTGTTGCGCCCCAAAAGACAGTGGCGTCGTCTTGTTTAAAAGAGCCGGCCGCGAGGACGTAGTTTGACTGCATCTCGCCCGTAAGGCCGACCGTGCTGTAGATGGTGCCGGGCAAGTCGATAACTTCGCCGTCAGAAGTTTCGAGGCTGAAGGAGGAGACCGCACTACCGAGGCCGGGCATTAGCGTGCCGTTGTCGCGAGACAGAGAAGCGACCGGAATCAAACCGTGATCAAGATGGGTATCGATGATCAGCGCAGGAATCTCTGCGGAATTCTCTGTGCCGGCATATGCCCGCAAGATGTCGCGCAGGCTGCCGCCTTTCAATTCGAGCCGATGTTGCCCCTCCGATGAAAACCAACCGCGATCGTAGCCTTGCGATGTGACTACCAGCTCCTGGCTTTCTTGTGCGGCCCAGTGGAGGTTCTCTTCCATGGATCGTTCGGCGAGGCGACCAACGATGCCGGGCGAAACCATTACGATGAGGGCAAGGGTGACAAGCAGCGCGACAAAACTTTTTTTCACGGGGAACACCCGGTTTCGGCCGGCAGATCGGGTGATGCTAGCATGCGATCCGGGCTAGAATTAAGCGGCTGTTGTCACTACCATAGCCGCCGGGAATGACCCCGTGCTAAAAAATACCGTGACTACCAAGATGAAAATGACTGTATTTGCTGCGATGCTATGCATCAGCGGCGCCTTTTTTACTCAAACAGCGCTCGCAGAGGGTGATGCCGAACGCGGTGCAGCGCTGGGTTACACCTGCCTCGGTTGCCACGGCATCGAGGGTTACCGCAATGCTTATCCTTCTTATCGCGTGCCAAAGCTCGGCGGGCAGAAAGCGGCCTACCTCGTTATCGCAATACGCGGTTATCGCGATGGCACGCGATCGCATCCAACGATGGCGGCGCAGGCCTCCAGCATGTCGGACCAGGACATTGACGATGTCGCTGCCTACCTGGCAAGCATGGGCAAGGACACAGTTGCCAGCGGTGGCTCCAAGGTTGCCGGCATAGAAGAAGTCGCAACCTGCGCAGCCTGCCACGGACAAAACGGCATTAGTTTGTCGCCGACATGGCCAACGCTTGCGGGGCAGCATGAAGATTACATCCTGCATGCGCTGATGCAGTACCGCGAGGGTGCGCGCAAGGACCCGGTCATGATGCCTTTGGCCGCAGCGCTGTCCGAGGATGATGTAAAGCTCGTCGCTCGCTATTTCTCGCAACTTGACGGCCTGGAAACAACCAAGGCCGAGTAATCGCCGCACGCGGCAGGGACACACACGCAATGCCGGGTCAACGAGCGCAGACAACAGTCCTTAACGACGGCATTGTCGCCATTGATACGGAGTACTCGCGTTCGTTACACGATGCGAGCCACCTGATCGTCGAAAAGGGTCGCGCGGCGTACGTCGACACCGGCGTCAACAGCAGTGTTCCGCTTCTTTTGGACGCTCTCGTTCAACAAGACCTCGACGTGGCGGATGTCGACTACGTTGTTCTTACTCATGTGCACCTCGATCATGCCGGCGGCGCCGGTCGCCTCATGCAGCAACTGCCGAACGCCAAATGTGTAGTCCACCGCTACGGCGCGCGGCACATGGTGGATCCGGCGAAGCTGATCGCGGGCACCGAGGCCGTTTACGGCAAAGCAGAAACCGAGAGGCTGTACGGTCGAATCGAACCGATCGATGAGAAGCGAATTGTCATACCCGAAGATGAGCAATGGTTCGCGCTCAACGGGCGTCCGCTGCAGACGATAAATACTGAAGGCCACGCGCGGCACCATCACGTAGTGAACGACCCTCAGTCACGAGGTGTATTCAGCGGCGATAGTTTTGGCGTGTCCTACCGCGAGCACGATACCGTCAATGGCGAGATCGTTTTTCCGACAACGACACCGGTTCAGTTTGACCCGGCCGAGGCGCACAAAGCAGTCGATCGAATCATGGCCTGTGATCCTGAGCAGGTGTATCTGACGCATTACAGCCGCGTCCGGGACCTCGACCGCTTAGCCGCACAGATGCACGACGGAATTGATGCGTATGTCCGCATAGCCCGTGAGCACGAACACGACGACAATCGTTCTGCTGCGTTGCGCGCGAGCCTGTTCGACTACTGCGAACAAAGATTGTCAGAGCACGGCTACCCGGGTGACCGCGATTCGATACAGTCGGTTCTGGGCGCCGATGTCGACCTGAATGCCCAGGGGCTGGATGTTTGGTTGCACAGAGCGAAGTAGTGGATAAGTTTCGCGCCTACCGCATAGACGAAGTAGACGGCAAGGTCTCAGCGGGTTTCTGCGAGCTGGGACTGGACGACCTGACGGCCGGCAGCGTCGTAATCAAAGTCAGTCACTCGACAATCAATTACAAAGACGCTCTCGCGGCAACCGGTGCCGGCAAGATCTTGCGCCGTTACCCGCTTAACGGCGGCATTGACCTGGCCGGCACGGTGGTGAGCTCCGACGATGCCGAGTTCAAGCCGGGTGCGGCAGTGCTCGTCAACGGCTGTGGCTTAAGCGAAACCGTCGACGGCGGATACTCCGAGTACGCACGCGTCGACAGTGCGGGCGTCGTGCCTGTTCCCGATGGCATCACGGCCCTGCAAACCATGCAGTTAGGTACCGCCGGTTATACGGCGGCGCTCGCTATTCATCGTATGGAGCAGAATGGCCAGTTGCCGGAGAGCGGGCCGATCGTTGTGACGGGCGCGACGGGCGGCGTTGGCAGCGTCGCAATCGACATGCTCGACGGCCGCGGTTATGAGGTCACCGCTATTACTGGCAAAGCGGACGAAGAGGCTTACCTCAAGGGCCTCGGCGCCAGGCAGGTGCTGCTGCGTGACGAGCTGGACCTCGGCACACGGCCGATGGAAAAGGCGCTCTGGGCGGGCGCGATAGACAACCTCGGCGGCGATTACCTGGCCTGGATTACGCGCACAGTGGACTACGGCGGCAACATCGCGAGTATCGGGCTGGCGTCCGGAGTCGCGCTGAACACGACGGTTCTTCCTTTCATATTGCGCGCCGTCTGTCTGCTGGGCATTAACTCGGTGGATACCCCACGGGCGCTGCGCCTGGCAGTGTGGTCGAGAATCGGCGGCGACCTCCGGCCACGGCACCTCGACACGATCGCGGGCCGCACGATCGGTTTCGACGACTTGCCGGCTGCGTTTCAGGCCTACCTGGATGGCAGCGTGACGGGCCGAACAGTCGTCGAGATTTCGTAGAACATCGGCCAGCCTTAGCCATCGAGAAAGTCATGTGGGACAAGAAACTCGCAGACATCGCCGACTTCGTCTGCGACACAGAAATAGACAGTGATGTCGCGTTTGAAACGGCGCACTACTGCCTGATGGACACACTCGCCTGTAGTTTCCAGGCGCTCGACTACCCGGCCTGCACAAAACTGCTTGGCCCGGTCGTGCCGGGCGCAACGCTGGCTGGCGGCGCTCGTGTGCCGGGCACGTCTTACGAGCTCGAACCGGTGATGGCCGCGTTCAACATCGGCGCGATGAACCGCTGGTTAGACCTCAACGACACCTGGCTCGCGGCAGAATGGGGACACCCGTCCGATAACCTCGGTGGCATCCTGGCCGTGGCGGACTACATGAGCCGCCAGAATCGCGCGGCAGGCAATGCGCCGCTCACCATGCAGGACGTGCTGACTGCGATGGTCAAGGCACACGAGATTCAAGGCGTGCTTGCGCTCGAGAACGACTACAACCGCGTTTGCGTCGCTTCGACCGCTGTTGTCACGCGCATGCTTGGTGGTGACAGGGGCCAGGTCCTAAATGCTCTGTCGCATGCATGGATCGACGGCGGCGCGCTGCGCACCGATCGATACGCGTCGAACACAGGATCACGCAAGAGCTGGGCGGCCGGGGACGCGACCAGTCGCGCCGTGCGCCTTGCGCTGATCGCCATGACCGGCGAGATGGGCTGCCCGGCGGAGCTTCACCCGCATACCGCCGTGGAAGCGGCGATGACGCAGCATGCCGAAGCCAAAGATCGCATCGACGTCGATGTTCCGATTGGCCACCGGGGGCTGCGCGAAGAGGGAATACCGGTACTCAAGCAGAAGTTTGTGGACAGCGTGTCACCAAAACTTGCGGCCGGCCAGTGGGAAGCGCTTAATAAACTGTGCGTCGATCGCGAGCAACTCGCCGCAACGGCTGTCGATGACTTCATGGCACTGCTTGTGGTCTGAATTCACAGCTCAACGCCAAGGAGCCAACCATGCGAACACCGATACTGACCGCACTATTCTTCCTGCTTGTGCTACCGGCCGCGGCCGACGCCGAGAGGCGCGTTGCCAATAATGGCAACCTCGTTATGGAAGACGTGCCGGAGATCCCGGCCGATATCGTTGATAGTCTTAATCAATATCAGAATGTTCGCTCGGCGTCGTTTCAAGCCTGGTCAGGCGACGGCGAGAGCTTGTTAATCAACACGCGATTCGGCGACGTCGGTCAGCTCCATCGTGTCGACATGCCGATGGGTGCACGCCACCAGGTTACCTTTTACAATGAGCCCGTGGGCGAAGTCTCGCGGCAGCCCGGCGGCTCGAAGCTGATCTTCACGCGCGATGTGGGCGGTAGTGAGTTTTCGCAGATTTTCCTGCTCGACCCGGCCGGCGGTGATGCACAAATGATTACGGACGGCGAGTCGCGCAATGGCACCGTACTTTGGGACCGCGAAGGTCACCGGCTTGCCTACCAGAGCACGAGGCGCAACGGTGCGTCCAACGACATTTGGCTGGCGGACCCGGAAAACCCGGCGGACACCAAGGTCGTCCTCGAGTCACCGGACGGGAGCTGGTGGGGGCCCACTGAGTTTTCTCAGACGGGCACCAGGATGCTCGTGACGAATTACGTGAGCATCACCGACTCTCGCGTCAACCTGCTGGACCTTGATACGGGCAATGTCACACTTCTCGCCGGCGACGCTGCTAACCCCAGCGTGAATGTTCCGCTGGCGTTCGACGATGACAACGACGGCTTTTGGTTCATCACGGATCGCGCCGGCGAGTTCAGCGTGCTTGCCTGGCAGTCCCTGGAAGAGGGCGCCGAGCCTGAGTACATAAGCAGCGACATACCGTGGAACGTGGACGGCGGCGCTATTTCGCATGATCGCCGTCGCGCCGCTTTTACCGTAAATGAAAATGGCCGCACCGCTGTGTACCTGTTCGACCCGCACACGCGCGAGTACCGACGAATCGACAGCATCCCAGTTGGGCTGGTTGGTGGCCTTGAGTTTAGCCCCGACGACTCCAGGCTCGCGATGACTATCAATACAGCGAGCTCGCCCAGCGACACGCATGTCCTTGAACTGGGCCGCAGCGCGCTTGATTACTCCGAACTTGTCCGCTGGACGCAAAGCGAGGTGGGTGGTCTCGATACTACGACATTCATCGAGCCCGCGTTAGTCGAGTTCCCGACATTCGACGAAGTGGGTAGCGCTCCACGCAAGATTCCAGCCTGGATCTACAGGCCACGTGGCAGCGGGCCGTTTCCAGTTGTGGTCTCCATCCATGGAGGGCCCGAAAGTCAGGCGCGCCCCGCTTTCGCGAGCACCTACCAGCTCTGGCTGGACAAGCTCGGCGTCGCTGTCGTTGTTCCGAACGTGCGCGGCTCAGCTGGCTACGGGAAGACTTACGTCTCGCTCGATAACGGCCTCAAGCGCGAGGACTCGGTTAAGGACATTGGGGCGCTGCTCGACTGGATCGAGACGCAGCCAGACCTCGATCAGGATCGCGTCGCAGTGTTTGGCGGCAGCTATGGCGGCTACATGGTGCTTGCGAGCGCGGTCCACTTCAGCGACCGGCTCAAGGCTGCAGTCGATATCGTCGGCATCTCGAGTTTTGTAACGTTTCTCGAGAACACCCAGGATTATCGTCGTGACCTGCGCCGCGTCGAGTACGGCGACGAGCGCGATCCCGAAATGCGCGCACACCTCGAGAAAATCAGCCCGGTTAACAATGTCGAGAAAATCCACATCCCGCTATTTATTGTGCAAGGCGAGAATGATCCACGCGTGCCGGTCACCGAGTCGATCCAGATGGTTGCGGCGCTGCGCGACCGGGGTGAAACGGTGTGGTACATGAACGCACTGAACGAAGGTCACGGCTACCGCAAAAAGGAAAATCGCGACATTTACCAACAGGCCACAGTCCTGTTCCTTAAAGTCAACTTGCTGGGCGAGTGAATGGGTCGCCCGGTTGGTTGCGGCGTTCGCGCGTTCGACCTTAGTTTTGCCGATGACTGAACATAGAGAAAAATTCGACGCGCTACTCGATGAGCTCGAGCGCTGGAACCAAAAGGTCAATCTCACCGCGATTCGCGATCGCGGCGAGATGGTTACGGCCCATATCGACGACAGCCTGGCGGCGCAGCCGCTTCTGCGAGGAGGGCGCATTCTCGATGTCGGGACAGGTGCCGGCTTCCCGGGCCTGCCGCTCGCAATTGCCGAGCCGCAACGCGAATTTCACCTCATCGACAGCAATAACAAAAAGATCATGTTCGTCCAGCACGTCGCGGGGCTGCTGGGTCTGGACAACGTTACCGCGGTCAAGACGCGAAGCGAGGACTATGCACCCGGCTATCGCTTTGATACCGTGATCGCCCGGGCTCTGGCTGCAGTGCCGAAGCTTGTGGAGATTGCCGGCCACCACGTACGAGAGGACGGGGTGTTCGTAGCGCTTAAAGGGCGCTACCCGGCAGAAGAACTAGAAGAAGTACCTGAACCGTGGGACTACAAAGTGATGGAGCTCAAAGTGCCGGGACTTGAGGCGGGTTCCCGGCATGCTGTGTTGATGTCGCTGAAGTGAATCAATGGCACGAATAATTGCAGTAGCAAACCAGAAAGGCGGGGTCGGCAAGACGACGACCTGCGTCAACCTGGCCGCATCGCTTGCGGCGACGCAACGCCGCGTGCTGCTTGTGGACATGGACCCGCAGGGCAACGCGACGATGGGCTGTGGCATTAACAAGATGGAGCTCGAAAACTCATCGTGTGAAGTGCTGCTCGGCGAGGCGACAGCGGCAGACACTATTGTGTCAGCACCAGAAGGCGGTTTCGCCGTAATGCCGGGCAACGAAAACCTCACACTTGCGGAGGTTCAGCTGCTGCAGGAGATCGGCCGGGAGATGAAGCTTCGAAAGGCGCTTGCGCCGGTCGCAGGGCTTTACGATTTCATCCTCATCGACTGCCCGCCCTCAATAAACATGCTGACTATTAATGCGTTGACGGCGGCAGATGGCGTGCTTATTCCGATGCAGTGCGAGTACTATGCCCTCGAGGGCCTGAGCTCGTTGTTGAATACCATCGAACAGGTGCGTGATTCAGTGAATCCGGACCTCGGAGTATTCGGCATCTTACGAACGATGTTCGATCCCCGCATCAACCTCTCCAATGAAGTGTCGTTGCAGTTACTGCAACACTTCGACAGGCATGTTTTTCGGACAGTCATACCGCGCAACATACGCCTGGCAGAAGCGCCGAGTTTTGGACGCCCGGTTTTGTTGCATGACCGTTCATCGCGCGGAGCCATCTCCTACCTGGCGCTGGCCGGGGAAATACTGCGTCGCGAAGACGCTCGAGAAGACCAGCTGAAGGCCGTGTAGGACGGCCGTTTGGCTCGAATGGAATAGCGATAATGACACCAAAAAAGAGATTGGGCCGCGGGCTCGATGCGCTACTGAGCAAGCCCGTTGCTGATTCGGCGGCGGTTACCGGCAAGGCAAGCTCCGATGGCCTGCGCGAAATGCCCGTTGAGTTGCTGCAACGCGGCCAATATCAGCCGCGTGTCGACATACGCCAGGACACGCTGGAAGACCTGGCGAGCTCGATACGTGCTCAGGGCGTCGTGCAGCCAATCGTCGTCAGGCCCGTTGGCAAAGAGGGCAGTACCCAACGCTATGAAATAGTGGTGGGCGAGCGCCGCTGGCGCGCCGCACAATTGGCAGGCCTTGCGGAAATCCCGGCAGTGGTCAAGGAAATTCCCGACGAGGCCGCCATTGCGATGGCACTCATCGAGAATATCCAGCGTGAAGACCTCAACCCCCTCGAAGAAGCTCGCGCTCTGGACCGGCTGATTAGCGAATTCGACCTCACGCACGCCGAGGCCGCTCAAGCGGTTGGGCGATCCCGCGCGGCGGTCAGTAACCTGCTGCGGCTTCAGGACCTTTCGGACAAGGTCAAGCCGCTGCTCGAGTCGCGACAGCTCGAAATGGGCCACGCTCGAGCGTTGCTGGGCATCAGCAACGCGGTACAGCAGCTTGACGCCGCCAGGCAGGTCGTCAAAAAAGGCCTCTCTGTTCGCGAGACGGAACGGCTGGTCCGGCACATGCTCGACAACGCGGCCGGCAAGAAGCCAGTCAAGCGGGCGGAAACCGGTAGCGCGGATATTCGTCGGCTGGAGATCGAGGTGTCCGAGAAGATCGGCGCCAAAGTGAGCGTCAAGCACACGAAGAAAGGCTCGGGCAAGGTTGTTATCAGTTACAACAGCCTTGATGAGCTCGACGGCATCCTCAAACACATCCGGTAGCAACGGGCCGCACTCGCGAGCGCGCCCGCGGGGCGCTCGTGCAGGTGCTCCATAGCCACTGAACCCCGGAAAAAACAGGCTCTGAGGGGCGAAAATGAGGCCGGGATCCGGTTGCCATGCCGGGGGGCTGACACTATAATGCGCGAGCTAATTACAGGCTCGATTTGATTCACCGATAAGACAAGCGCCACCAGCCGCCGGCAAGGCCGACGGACGTGGCGTTTTTAGTGCCGGAGACAAGAAGAAATGCTCAAGGTGCTTGTCGGGCAAATCGGGATCGGGGCTGTACTAACGGTCGCGCTCTGGGGTTTATACGGAGACGTCGCGGGGTACTCGGCGCTGCTTGGCAGCCTGACCTGCGTCATTCCGAATGCCTTCCTGGCGTTGCGGCTGGCGGTACCACGCCGGGATCCCGGGGCACGTGCCCTGGTTCAGGCGGCGTACATTGGTGAACTTGGAAAGCTGGGGTTGACCGTGCTGATGTTCAGTATGGTTTTTGTCCTGGTACGGCCGCTCTCGGCAGCGGCGCTTTTTGCAGGTTTTATCGCAGCGCAGCTAATGACCTTCGCCGGTCTTCTGTTGCGCGACGGACAGACAGATAACGGACAGACGAGTACTAAGAATGGCGAGTGAAGGCGGACACGGCCCGCAAACATCCGGCGAGTATATTCAACACCACCTGCAAAACTTGCAGGTCTGCAAGGACGAGGCAGGCGAATGGGTGTGGAACCAATGTGCTGGCAACCCGATGGCGATCAACGTCGATTCGATGTTCTGGTCGGTGCTGTTGGGACTGGTTTTTATCACTCTGTTTCATGGCGCCGCCAGGAAATCTTCGTCAGATAAGCCGAGTCGGTTTCAGGCTTTTGTCGAGATCATCGTCGACTTTGTGGACGGCGCTGTAAAAGACACGTTTCACGGCAAGAGCCGACTCATAGCACCCCTGGGCCTCACCATCTTCGTCTGGGTTTTCCTGATGAACCTTATGGATCTCGTTCCGGTCGACTGGATTCCAATGCTTGCTGGTTCGGCCGGCATCCCCTACATGAAGGTCGTGCCTACAACCGATGTCAATGTGACCTTCGGCATGTCGATAGCCGTTTTCTTCCTGATCATTTTCTACACGATCAAGAACAAAGGCATTACAGGCTTCATTGCTGAGTTAACGCTGCATCCCATCGCACCGCCCACGAAGGGCCTGGGCCTGCTGGCCGCGCCGTTCATCATTGCCTTTAATTTCATTCTTGAGAGCGTCGCCCTGATTGCCAAGCCGGTATCACTGAGCCTGCGATTGTTTGGCAACATGTTCGCCGGCGAACTCATCTTTATCCTTATTGCTTTACTGGGCGTTTACCAGTTGCCGCTGCACTTTGGCTGGGCCGTATTTCACATACTTATCGTGACGTTGCAGGCCTTTATTTTCATGATGCTGACCATAGTCTATTTGAGCCTTGCGTCAGAATCGCACTAACTTTTTATTTAATACATTTGGACCTGAATCCAGGTAGGAGAAACTGATGGAAACTGTTATTGGCTTCACGGCGATTGCCGTCGCACTCTTGATCGGCCTCGGCGCCCTTGGCGTTGGCATCGGCATGGGTCTTTTGGGCGGCCGCTTCCTCGAGGGCGCTGCACGTCAGCCCGAGTTAGCGCCGATGTTGCAGACGAAGATGTTCATCGTTGTCGCGCTGCTCGATGCTGTTGCGATGATCGGTGTTGGTATCGCGTTGTTCTTCGCCTTCGCAAACCCGTTTATCGGTCAGCTGCAGGCTGCAACAGGCGGCTAAATTCAAACTGTCGCGAAAGCGACCGGTTTTTTAGAGATACACGCTAGGAGTATCCAGTGGATATTAATATGACTCTCATCGGCCAGACGATCGCCATGATCGTGTTTGTCTGGTTCTGTATGAAGTTTATCTGGCCGCCGCTGCTCGCAGCGATCGAAGATCGACAGCAGACAATCGCTGATGGTCTGGCCGCAGCCGACAAGGGGCAGGAGTCACTTGAGAAAGCGACCGCTGAGGCCGAGGGCATCATCGCCGAAGCACGCAAGCAGGCGACCGGCATCCTCGACCAGGCCCATGCAAGGGCAAACGAGATTGTTGCCGATGGCAAGGCCGATGGTACGAAAGAGCGCGAGCGTCAGCTTGCGGCGGCGAAAGCTGAGATCGAGCAGGAAACCAACCGCGCACGCGAAGAGTTGCGTGGCCAGGTTTCGGCGGTTGCGCTTTCGGGTGCTGAAAAGATCCTCAAGCGCGAGATCGATGCTGCTGAGCACGATGAAATATTGGGCAAGCTGGCCCAGGAGCTTTGATCCGCAATGGCCGATAACAACACAGTCGCACGACCCTATGCACAGGCCGTTTTCGACCTGGCGCATGAGGCGGGCGAGCTCGCCACATGGTCGGAGTCACTGGGCGCCGCCGCGCAATTATCGGCTGACGGCCAGATAGCCGACTACCTATCGAACCCGGCATTCTCGAACGAGCAACGCCTCGAATTTCTGACGGGGCTGTTTGCCACGGCGAAAGCCACGGTTCTGGCAGGAAGCGACAAGCAAGGCACGAATTTTCTCAAGTTGCTTATCGAAAATGGCCGGGTTGCGGTGTTGGCCGAGATAGCCGAACACTTTGAGGCGTTGAAAGCTGACGTAGAGGGCACAGTTGATGTGCTTGTTACATCGGCAAGCCCGCTTAGCGCGGCACAACAGAAAGAAATATCGACGATGTTGACGAAGCGACTGGGTCGCGAAGTCCACATCGATACTGAAATTGACGAAAACCTCATCGGTGGCGCCGTTATCAAGGCCGGCGATGTAGTTATTGATGGATCACTGCGTGCAAGGCTCGATGGCCTGAGCAACGCGTTGATCAACTAAAGAGGAAATAAAATGGCACTCAAAGCTTCTGAAATCAGCCAGCTGATTAAAGAGCGCATCGAGAATTTCGAAGCGACCGCGGAAGCGCGAGACGTTGGTACGGTTATCGCCGTTACCGACGGTATCGTTCGCATTCACGGCCTTGCCGATTCGCGTTACGGCGAGATGCTCGAATTCCCGGGTAACACCTTTGGCATGGCGCTTAACCTCGAGCAGGACTCGGTCGGCGCGGTTGTCCTGGGTGATTACAAGCATATCTCTGAAGGCGATACGGTTAAGACCACCGGGCGCATTCTTGAGGTGCCAATTGGCGAGGCAATGCTCGGTCGCGTCGTTGACGCCCTGGGCGCCCCGATTGATGGCAAGGGCCCGATCAACGCTGAAAGCTCTGCCCCGATCGAGAAGGTCGCACCGGGTGTTATTCAGCGCCAGTCTGTCTCCCAGCCAGTTCAAACCGGCCTGAAGTCGATTGACTCGATGGTGCCGATTGGTCGCGGCCAGCGCGAACTGATCATTGGTGACCGTCAGACCGGCAAGACCGCTGTGGCGATTGACACAATTATCAATCAGCGCGGCACAGGAGTTAAGTGCATCTACGTCGCTATTGGGCAGAAAGCGTCTTCGGTTGCTGGCATCGTGCGCAAGCTCGAAGAAGAGGGGGCGATGGCGCATACGATCGTCGTTTCTGCGGCCGCGGCCGACAGCCCCGCCATGCAATACATCTCACCGTATTCCGGCACATCGATGGGTGAGTACTTCCTCGACAAGGGCGAAGACGCACTGATCGTATTTGACGACCTTACGAAACAAGCGTGGGCGTATCGCCAGGTGTCGTTGTTGCTGCGTCGCCCACCAGGTCGCGAAGCGTACCCGGGTGACGTTTTCTATCTTCACTCGCGGTTGCTTGAGCGCGCTTCTCGCGTTAACGCAGCACATGTCGAAGAAGTGTCCGGAGGCAAGATCAAGGGCAAGACGGGTTCATTGACGGCATTGCCGATCATTGAGACGCAGGCAGGTGACGTATCCGCTTTCGTGCCGACCAACGTAATTTCGATTACCGACGGCCAGATCTTCCTTGAGACCGACCTCTTCAACGCAGGTATCCGCCCGGCAATTAACGCCGGCTTGTCGGTATCTCGTGTAGGCGGTGCGGCGCAGACCAAGATCATCAAGCAGCTCGGCGGTGGTGTGCGACTGGCGCTTGCCCAGTATCGTGAGCTTGCGGCTTTCGCACAGTTTGCATCGGACCTTGACGCGGCAACGCGCCATCAGCTTGAACGTGGCGAACGCGTAACCGAGTTAATGAAACAGAAGCAGTATTCACCGCTGTCGGTTGCCGAGATGGCGTTGTCATTGTTCGCAGCCAACGAGGGCTATCTGGATTCCGTGACAGTCGAAAAGATTGTCGATTATGAAGAGGCGCTACATGACTTTGCGCGCTCGAACTACACAGAGGTTCTCGACAGCATTAACAAATCCGGTGCCTATGACGACGACGTTGCCGCAAGCCTGAAAGGCATTTGCGACGGCTTCGCCGAGAAAGGTGCTTATTAAGTTGAGCCACGTAAGTTGGCACAACCATTCGTTTTTTGACATTAGCAACGATTTAACAAGATAGGACTCAGAACTTGGCAGGTGAGAAGGAAATCCGCTCGAAGATCGCTTCTGTAAAGAACATGCAGAAGATTACGAGCGCAATGGAAAAAGTTGCGGCCAGCAAGATTCGCAAAGCGCAGAATCAGATGGAGGCGTCGCGTCCTTATGCGCAGCGCATTCGTCGCGTTATTGGCCATCTGGCGCACGCCAACCCCGACTATAAGCACCCGTATCTGACGGAGCGCGAAGTTAAGCGGGCCGGATACATTGTCATTTCGACCGACCGCGGTATGTGCGGCGGCCTCAACGTCAACATGTTCAAGCACCTGATTGGCGAGATAGCTGACTGGCAAGACAAAGGTGTTCAGGTTGACCTGGCCCTGGTCGGCGCAAAAGCTGTCGCGTTCTTCCGGCGACTTGGCGGCAACGTGCTTGGTACGGCATCGCACCTCGGTGACAAGCCGACCATTAACGACCTGATAGGCTCAATCAAGATCATGCTTGATGCGTACGGCGAAGGGAAAATTGATCGTCTATTTCTCGTACACAATGAATTTGTTAATTCGATGACGCAAAAGCCGGTTGCTATTCAGCTGCTACCAGCCAGCGGTATTGACAGCAACGACAAGGACCTGCAGGAACATTGGGATTACATATACGAGCCCGATGCCGGTGAACTGCTTGACGATGTACTGATGCGTTACATCGAATCACAGGTTTATCGTGGCGCTGTAGAAAACTTCGCCTGCGAAATGGCAGCGAAAATGGTCGCGATGAAATCTGCGACAGACAATGCGGGCGAAATTATCGACAACCTGCAGCTCAAGTACAACAAAGCGCGGCAGGCGTCGATTACGCAAGAGATTTCGGAAATTGTTGGTGGCGCAGCCGCCGTTTCCGGGTAAATAGAATTTTTTACTGACTGGCGGTAATGCCGCCGAACCAGGTTAAGGAAGAAAAGATGAGCACTGGAACTACTGTGCAGGTTATTGGCGCTGTTGTAGACGTAAAGTTTCCTGCAGGTCAAATCCCTAAAGTTTACGACGCGCTGATGATCGACGATGCGGAGATAACGCTCGAAGTTCAGCAACAGCTGGGCGACGGAATTGTTCGCACGATTGCAATGGGCCCTTCGGAGGGCCTCAAACGTGGCATGTCGGTTACCGACACCGGTGGCCCGATAACGGTACCCGTTGGCAAGGAAACGCTCGGACGCATAATGGACGTTCTCGGTAACCCCATCGATAATGCGGGCGAGATCGGCGAAGAGATCCGTATGCCGATTCATCGTTTACCGCCTACTTACGAAGAACAGGCAGCGACAACCGAGATTCTCGAGACTGGCGTTAAAGTCATCGACCTCATCATGCCCATTTCGAAGGGCGGCAAAGTCGGCCTTTTCGGCGGTGCCGGCGTGGGCAAGACCGTTGCGTTGATGGAGCTTATTCGCAATATCGCTCACGAACATGAGGGTTACTCAGTGTTTGCCGGCGTTGGCGAGCGAACTCGTGAGGGCAACGACTTCTACCACGAGATGACCGAGTCTGGCGTTATCGACAAGGTGTCGCTGGTTTATGGTCAGATGAACGAGCCTCCTGGCAACCGTCTGCGCGTCGCGCTGACCGGTCTTACAATGGCCGAAGCCTTTCGCGACGAAGGCCGCGATGTTCTCATGTTCATCGATAATATTTACCGCTATACGCTGGCCGGAACCGAGGTGTCTGCACTGCTCGGCCGCATGCCCTCAGCTGTGGGCTACCAGCCGACACTGGCTGAGGAAATGGGCGTACTGCAGGAGCGCATCGCTTCGACGAAGACCGGATCCATCACCTCGTTCCAGGCTGTTTACGTACCTGCGGATGACTTGACCGACCCGTCACCAGCAACAACCTTTGCGCACCTTGACGCAACGCTCGTGCTGTCGCGTAACATCGCCGAGCTCGGCATTTACCCGGCGGTTGACCCACTTGACTCAAGTTCACGAATTCTCGACCCGCTTGTCATCGGCCAGGAGCACTATGACTGCGCCCGTGGTGTACAGGCGGTGCTGCAGCGCTTGAAAGAGCTGCAGGACATCATTGCCATCCTGGGCATGGACGAGCTTTCGGAGGACGACAAGCTGACGGTTACGCGTGCGCGCAAGATCCAACGCTTCCTGTCGCAGCCGTTCTTCGTTGCTGAGGTGTTTACGAACTCTCCCGGAAAATACGTTACGCTGGCCGAGACGATCCGCGGCTTTAACGGCATCGTCAATGGTGATTACGATCACCTGCCCGAGCAGGCGTTCTACATGGTTGGAACAATCGACGAAGCCGTCGAGAATGCGAAGAACTTCCAGTAGACAACTGAGATAAACGAATGGCCACGATCCAAGTCGACATCGTATCCGCTGAAGGCGAAATTCATTCTGGCGAAGCCCGGATGGTTTTCGCGCCGGCAAAAATGGGCGAGGTGGGCATCGCCCCGCGTCACGCGCCGTTGTTGACGGCGCTGAAGCCCGGTGAAGTCCGCGTCGAAACCGTCGATGGTGGCGAAGAAACGTTCTACATAACGGGTGGTCTTCTAGAGGTGCAGCCGCATCAGGTCATCGTGCTTGCCGACACGGCTTTGCGCGGTGATCAGCTCGATGAAGCGGCCGCACTTGCGGCGCAGCGGGAAGCAGAGCATGCGCTCGAAGGCGCATCGGAGGAAACCGATGTTACTCGTGCCCAGATGGAGCTCGCCGAAGCCCGCGCCCGCTATCGCGCCGCGCAGAAAATGAAGGGCAAACGCTAGCCCGGCCACGGTAATCTCGCGCCCACATGCGGTATCATTCGCAGGCTACGAGACAGGGAGTTTCAGGCTTGCCACTCAGCGTCATCATTCTTGCAGCAGGTCAGGGAACGCGCATGCGTTCGGACTTGCCGAAAGTGCTTCAGCCGTTGGCTGGGAGGCCGCTGCTTGCGCACGTCGTCGACACCGCTCAGCAGCTTGGTGCCGACGATGTTTGCGTGGTTTACGGCCATGGTGGCGATACGGTTCCAGGTGCATTTCCGGGCAATGAGTTTCGCTGGTCTCTGCAGGCGCAGCAGCTGGGAACCGGCCATGCGGTTCAGCAAGGTATGCCGGAGACACCGGACGAAAACAGGGTGCTTATTTTGTTCGGTGATGTGCCGCTGCTAACGGCTGCGACATTGGAGCGATTGCTCAATCAAACAGCGGACAACGAGTTAGCCGTGCTGTCGGTGGATATGGATGACCCCACCGGATACGGTCGCATCGTTCGCGACGGCGAAAATGTAGTTGGTATCGTTGAACAAAAAGACGCAAGCGAAGCTCAGCTGTCGATCGCCGAAATAAACACCGGCGTTATGCTGTGCCCGGCCGAGCCACTGAAACGCTGGCTGAAAAACCTGGGCAACGACAATGCACAGGGCGAGTATTATTTGACCGACGTCATTGCCATGGCGGTTCGCGACGGTACAGGCGTAAAGGGGATAAGGGCAGATAGCTGGGTAGAGGTGATGGGTATCAACGACAAGAAACAGCTGGCTGAAGCCGAACGGGCACTTCAGGCGCGACTCGTCGACGAGCTGATGGCGCAGGGGGTCGGCTTCGCAGATCCGGCGCGTGTCGACATTCGTGGCAAACTCACCTGTGGCAAAGACGTATTTATCGACGTTAACGCTGTCTTTGAAGGCGAGGTCTCCCTCGGCGATGGCGTACACATCGAGTCAAATAACCTGATCCGTGACAGCCAGCTGGGTGCTGGAACCGTGGTCCACTCCAATTGCCACATCGAGAGCTCGGCGACGGGCGCCAACTGCGAGATTGGACCATTTGCCCGCATGCGTCCCGGCGCAGAGCTGGCGAACAACGTGAAGGTTGGCAATTTCGTCGAAATCAAGAAAAGTACCATCGCCGACGGCAGCAAAATCAATCACCTCACGTACATCGGAGATAGTGAAGTTGGGACGGGTGTCAACGTTGGCGCGGGCACAATTACGTGTAATTACGACGGTGCCAACAAGCACAAGACGACAATCGGAGATGACGTGTTCATCGGTTCGGGCGTTAACCTTGTTGCGCCAATCGAGGTCGGCAACGGTGCGACGATCGGCGCGGGCTCAACGATTACCAAATCCGTGCCCGACGAGCAGCTGGTCATCGAGCGATCGAAACAGGTAACGATTAAGGGATGGAAGAAGCCGGTCAAAAAGACCTGACACTTCAATCAATTGAAACTCCGCCTCGGAGAACAGACGCATGTGTGGAATTGTCGGCGCGGTTGCCGAACGAAATGTAGTCCCAATTCTGTTGGAGGGCCTGAGACGGCTCGAATATCGTGGCTATGACTCCGCGGGCCTGGCAGTGCTCGAAGACAATGGCATTGAGCGCTTGCGTCGCGCTGGCAAAGTTCAGGAACTCGCCGAAGCGCTCGAGGAACATCCTATTAGTGGCAGCATGGGAATCTCACACACTCGCTGGGCCACACACGGCGTACCCAACGAAGCAAACGCACATCCACACATGTCGGGTGATCATGTCGTACTCGTGCACAATGGCATTATCGAGAACTACCAAACGTTGCGCGAAGAGCTAAAAGCCCAGGGCTTCGAATTCTCCTCAGACACAGACACCGAAGTCGTCGCCCATCGCGTGTCAATGCACCTCAAAGAGAGCGGCGATATCGCTGCCGCTGTCAAAGCAACGGTTGCCGAGCTCGAAGGCGCGTTTGCGCTTGTTGTCATGAGCAGTAAGAACCCTGGAAAACTCGTGCTCGCACGCAAGGGTTGTCCGGTCGTAATTGGCCTGGGTATTGACGAGAATTTTGTCGCATCGGACGTTGCCGCGTTGTTGCCCGTAACACGAAATTTCATGTTCCTCGATGAGGGCGACGTCGCACTTGTCGAGCGCAAAAGCGTCACCATCTGGGACGAGTCCGACAAAGAAGTCACTCGCGAGATCAAGGAAAGTGAGCTGACGGCCGATGCTGCGGAGCGTGGCGAGTTTCGGCACTACATGCTCAAGGAGATCCACGAGCAGCCCGAGGCTGTCGCGAGGACGCTTTACGAGCGCATCGCGAATGGCAAGGTGCTGGACGCCGCATTCGGGCCGCAAGCGACTGAGATGCTCGACAACACCCGAGGAGTTCATATCGTTGCGTGTGGTACGAGCTACCATGCGGGTCTCGTCGCGCGCTATTGGGTTGAACAGCTCTCCCGCATTCCGTGCACGGTTGAAATTGCCAGTGAGTATCGATATCGCTCGCCAGTAGTTCCGGACGGAACGCTGTTTGTCACGATCAGCCAGTCGGGTGAAACGGCGGACACCCTGGCAGCATTGCGTGCGGCGAAAGAATTGAATTACGTCTCGACGCTAACCATCTGCAACGCACCCGAAAGTTCGATGGTGCGTGAGTCGGACCTTGTCATGCTGACCAATGCCGGGCCGGAGATTGGCGTTGCTTCGACCAAGGCATTTACGACACAACTGGCTGCGCTCGCACTGTTAACGATTTCGCTGGCACGTCGTAACGGGCTGGAAGAGCGCCAGGAAAAAGCACTCGTCGCGCAGCTCGGCGAATTGCCGGACCTCATCAGGCAAGTGCTGGCACTAGATAGCGCGATTGAGTCTCTGGCGAAACATTTTGCGGATAAACACCATGCTTTGTTTCTGGGGCGCGGCGTGCAAAACCCGGTTGCGATGGAAGGCGCCCTCAAGCTCAAGGAGATTTCTTACATCCACGCCGAGGCGTATGCGGCGGGTGAGCTCAAGCACGGGCCCCTGGCGCTCGTGGACGAAGACATGCCGGTGGTAGCGGTTGCGCCCGATGATGACCTGCTCGAGAAGCTTAAGAGCAACCTGCAGGAAGTGCGCGCCCGTGGCGGCGAGCTGTATGTTTTTGCGGATCCGCGCGTTCAGTTCGGCGACCGCGTGGGCATACACACCATGCGTATGCCAGCGCTTATTCAGGACTTCCAGGCACCGATTCTTTACACGGTTCCATTGCAGCTGCTCGCGTATCACGTAGCAGTGCTAAAGGGCACGGACGTGGATCAGCCACGGAACCTCGCAAAATCGGTAACGGTTGAGTAACCGTCAGGGCAGCTGTCCTTTGTGAACCTCAGGACTTAACTCCGTCACTTTTCGGCAAGATCGGTGGGAAACTCCGTCACATTCCGCCGTATTGTTGGGCCAAAGCAACAATTCGGCGTGCGAACGGCTTGTTTGGGGAAAACGAAACCTTCTGCAATCGGCCAATACCAGCCGGTCGCGCGGCGTTAACAACGCTAGACCAGATCGCCGATGAGGTTCTTCTTATTGGCCAATATTGAATAGATACGGCGCCGAGTGTTTCTATGGTGGAGCATCGGGTAGACATTCACCAGTAGATTCAGAATGGTCTCCTGAATCGCGTAGTCTATTCGGCCAATTGATGCACGCTGAACGGCAAGAAGCAGTAGTGCCACGAAGAATGGAAAATGTAGCGATTCAAAAACACATGCTCGGTAGTAGAAGTCTCTTGCTGCCGATACTGTACTTCGGGCCAATGTATAGGGTGCCATCCGGGTGCCTGTCGCCCTGCGAACTGCAATACCACCGGTTGGGATGAAGCGACCAAACAAGGCAACGCCGAGCCATCGATACAATCGACCGTTATTAGCTAATTCGACCTTTGAAGGGGTGTAATACGTGCAGAACGCGCTCCGCCTCAAGGAACCCTGTGGCGCGAGTGTGTCAAACGTACGGTATAACCAGTACCAGCCGTCGTCTGCGGGGCCAGTCCCTTGCTGAAGCGCGTTAGCTACGCTGGTCTTCATTGGATCATAAGTCGGTAGTTACGCCCAACTTGGAACATGTTGCGACCGGCTGGATTGGGTCAGAAGCAGAAATTATAGCGCGAACCAGGCCGACTTCCGCTTAGCAGACGTTCGTTCAGCTTCCTGGCGAACTTCTGCAGTCGGCCACAATCAGACTTTAAAAGACTTGGGATACTTGGGTTCTTAGAGTACTTGTACGAGCGAATATCCTGCCATACCAATGACTGATAGAGAACTCCAAGTCCAGCAGAACGCTCGGATATCATGAATCTGAGCGGTCGTATAGGCGATGAAATGTACTGCCCTGGAACCCACGTAGGTCCAGATTAAGATTTGAGCAAGCAGTAGCGGCGGACCAACAAGTACGAACAGGAATCCAGCAACCGAAAAGCCAGGAGTACTTTCAAGATCATTCAGGTTAAGTCGACGCGAGCGATCTACATACTCATTAACCTCAAGCTGGCCAGCCTGTGGCTTAGGATTCAGGGGTGTTTTTTTTAGGTCTTCCGGGCTACGGAATCCGCCTCCCACCTTCATC
>Ga0224497_10000162_pt1 | contig 50977 bp, 45 predicted proteins | sample SF_Jul11_sed_USG_4_FD_167970 | JGI IMG/M metagenome (GOLD analysis project Ga0224497, IMG submission 167970) | Sediment microbial communities from San Francisco Bay, California, United States - SF_Jul11_sed_USGS_13 | ecosystem: Environmental > Aquatic > Marine > Sediment | place: USA...
GTGGTCGTCGGAGCGGTGATGCGCAAACTGCTCCATCAAATTTATGGAGTCTGGAAAAGTGGAGTCCCTTTTCGTCCGGAAATAGCCGCAAGGCCCGCTTGCCTTTCAAGACGGTATCTGACCCCTATTATATAGGTTTACTGCGATTATCCCATATCGTTGAAATCATGTTGGGGGTTGCGTTCGCGCGCGAAGTTTTTCGACCAGGCACTGCGGAAAAGCACCACGGCGCGGCCTTGACTATCCTTGACGACCAAAGCATCAGATGGGGGTTTAAAGGTTTCGACATCCCCCACAAGCCAGGCACTGGATTCGTAGGGCAACATATCGACAATGGTCTGGACTCGATATTCATTTTGTAGGCGAAACTCAAGCACATCAAACTGGAGACGCCCGACGGCAGCCACAAAAAATTCCAAACCATCCAAACTTCGCAAAATTTGAATGGTGCCCTCTTTCGCCAATTGCTCGATCCCTTTATCGAAAGACTTTCGCATGGTCGTATCGGTGGGTCGTACCCGGGCAAAGACTTCGGGTTGAAATTGAGGAAGTGGTTTATAGTTGAAGCCATCAGTTAATGAGATCGTATCGCCTATTTGAAATGCCCCCGTATTAATGATGCCGATGACATCACCAGGATAGGCGACGTCCACCGTATTACGTTCCTTGGCCACCATACTGTGAGGCCGAGACAATCTCACATCGCTTTTCGTGCGATGATGTTTCACCACCATATCCCGGTCAAATTTCCCCGAACAGACGCGCATAAAAGCGGTACTATCGCGATGACGCGGATTCATATTAGCTTGCAATTTAAAGACATAGGCGCTAAACGGCACCTCAGCCGGATCAATCACTTGTTCCTGGCCGTCCGGCGTATCCGCGATCCGAGCATGCGGATGAGGTGCCATGTCGACAAATGCATCGAAAAACGTTTCGACACCAAAGTTTGTGAGAGCTGATCCAAAAAACACCGGCGTCACTTTTCCATCTTGAAACTCATCTATGGAAAAAGGATTCCCTGCAATATCTAATAATTCTAGGTCATGTTCTAACTCTTCCCATACATATACGGGCACACGACTTTTTAGCGAAGGATCACCCAAGGAAAGTTCGGTCAACTCCGGTTTGGCCGCGCCGGCTTTCGCGGTCTTGGTATACAACAAGACCCGACGGGTTTCTCGATTCACCACACCCATAAATTCCCGCCCAGACCCGATGGGCCAATTAATAGGACTGGCGTGAATGCCTAAAATTTCTTCAACCTCGGCCATCAGGTCTAATGGAGGCCTGCCAGGAAGATCCATTTTATTAATAAACGTCAGCACGGGAATTTGACGAAGCCGGCAGACCTCAAAGAGCTTCCGGGTTTGGGTTTCCACACCTTTGGCTGCATCAATGACCATGATCGCACTATCTGCCGCCGTCAACGTCCGATAGGTATCTTCACAAAAATCCTGATGACCTGGCGTATCTAACACATTAATCACCGCCTGTTTATAGGGGAACTGCATCGCCGACGCGGTGATAGAAATCCCCCGTTCCTGCTCCATTTCCATCCAGTCGGAGGTCGCCAATTTGGCATTTTTGCGCGCACCAACCATCCCGGCAGTCCGGACCATCCCGGAATACAGCAAAAGCTTTTCGGTTAAGGTCGTCTTACCCGCATCAGGATGACTGATGATGGCAAACGTTCGGCGCTTACTGGCAGCCGTACGAATTTCTTGTTGAAGTTGTTTCGTTATTTGGTCGGTCATACTCTATTCTCTCGCAGTACTTTTTCATTCAATCGACATGGTTCAGGATTGTAAGGAGTAAAACGTAAGGCGTGAAATAAGCCGGAAGGGATTTTCGCCTCACGCCTCACCCTTCCCGCTTCACAATTGACGCTTTACCCCTCACGTTTACAAATCTTGCAAACGTCCTTGCGAGCGTGCAAGGTTAATTCGAGCGGCATTAAAATTAAAGAGCGATTCGATCACATTATCTCTGGCCTGAGCCACAGAGGTCTGGGCATTCGTGACCTCAATATTCGTGGCAACCCCCACTGCAAATCGCTCGCGGGCTAATTCCAATTCAGTTAAAGAAAGCTTCAGGCCTTCCTCAGCCACTGCGACCTGTTTTTTTGCTGAATGGAGAGTGAGCAAAGCATCCCGTACTTCCAGCGTCACCTGGTAATGAATATCTTGCGTGGTAATTTTCTCTTGCCTCACTAAACTTCGGCTTTCAGAAATACGGCCTTCGCGTTGTCCCCCATCAAAGATCGGCACCGTCATTAACACTTGCACATTATCAGTGGTGAGCATGTCAGGAATCTGATTCCCGATTAATCCCACATCACCCGAAGCTTGAATCGACGGCACTCGTTCACTTGTCACAGAACTCAGGGTGAGCGAAGCCAACCGTTCCCGTTGTTTCTGTACCTTCAATTCGGTGCGATTTTCATTCGCGACAGCCAAAGCCTCTGGCATCGTCTGATCCGGGACAGGGACCATAGCCATTTCATCGGTGAGAACCAAGGAGACATCAAAAGACAGCCCAATGGCTCGTATCAGATTGAGTTTGGCTCGATCACGTTCGTTCTCCGCAACCAATAATCGTTGGCGTTCATTTTCCAATTGCACCTTGGCACGGGTGACATCTAACCGAGTGGCCATCCCTGCAGCCTTCCGTTCGGTTGCCAGGCGTAATAACTCCTGATTTAAGATCACATCAGCCTTTCGTGCTTCCACGGCGGCTCTTGCCCGAAGCGTTTCTAGATACACCAACCCCACCGTGGCCATCGTATCTCGCTTCGTGACTTCAGCATTGAGTGACGCCACTTCGACACCAGATTTTGCCGCTCGCCATTTTTGAATCAGGCTGAGACTAAACACATTCTGCGTCAGGGCGGCCCGCGCTTCATAAAAATCTCGTGGATCAGTCACAATAGGGCTTCCCCCGAATGATCCAGTAAAAAAACGCCGTCGTGCCCCGCTCAATCGGCCAGATAAATTCGGCAGCAAAGCACCTAATTGAGTATTTGCCACATCTTGCGCTTGGTTAATACGTTCTTGAAATAATCGGACAGAGGGATTTTGATCCACCGCAGCATCCATGGCATCACGTAAACTTAATTTCAAGACCGGGACTTCGGGTTGCGCTGGGAATGGTGGATCAGTTGCCGCCCAGGTGACCTGACCCCATCCACACAGTAGGATAATTAAACTCAATGGTCCTAAAACTGCCAAGGCACCGAACCCTTGCCCCGGTTTTCCTATTGCCTGAAACCTATGATAGGCCATCGCACAATCCTCGTGATGAATTTACACTTCTCTCATGCTTGCAGCAGCTACAGGCTTGGACATCATCAAGCGCAATCCCACTTTCTTGACATCCATAAAGAAACTAAATAAGGCCGGTACCAGGACCAACGTAAAAATCGTCGAAGTCACTAGCCCTCCCAGCACAATGCTGCCGATGCCACGATATAACTCCGACCCGGCTCCCGAGGACACCACCAAAGGAAAGAGACCAAACGTCGTGGTCAACATACTCATCATGATGGGACGAAAACGCGTTCGAACCGATTCCGCAATGGCTGCGATAGGATCATCCGTCGACCACGTACTCGTGGATAAAGCACTCTCATTCCCCTCACGGCGTTTAGGATCGAGAAAATTCAACGCCTGATGGACCACCAGAATAGCATTATTCACGACCACGCCAAGCAAAATAATAAATCCTAACATCGTCAACACATCCATAGGTTGGTAGGCCACAAACTGATTCACTAACGCCAAACCCAGCAAACCACCCGCCGCCGCCAGCGGCACACTGGTGATAATGACCAAAGGATAAAGAAAACTTTCAAATAAGGCCGCGATCAACAAATAGGTGATCAATAACGCTAATAGCAAATTCCATTTTAGGGCATCATAAGTCTGCGTCAAATCATCGGCCGTTCCTGATAATCGAATATTATACAGTTGGCTTAAGGACCCCTCTTGTTTCAATGGAGCAATTATCTGGCGTTCCAACAGGGCCATAGCCGTTTCGATGGGCATTTTGGAAGGTGGGATGACTTGAATGACAATCGCCCGCTCTCGTTCGATGTGGTTGATCTGCTCTGGGCCAGGAACTAACTTCACATTCGCAATGGCTCCAACCGTGGTTAAACGCCCTCCAGGAGTATAAATGGGGATTTTTTCAATATCTTGTGTCCGCGTGGCATAACGATCTTCCCCACGAACCGTCAAATCAATCTCATCACCTTCATGTTTATAGTCACTGGCCTTCGCCCCATCCACCAACGCATTAATCGTAAAACCCAATTCTTGATTGGTGAGTTGTAGGTCGGCCGCACGATCACGTCGTAACGTGATATGAAGCTCTGGCGTTCCTAAGTCTAAACTGGGCTTAGGTCGGACTTGAGCACCAGGAATAACCCCCTTCACTTGTTGAAAGATTTTTCCGCCCAACCCCACCAAGACATTCAAATCCGGCCCGGTAATTTCCATATCGATATTCCGGCCTTCACCCAATCCTCGCTGAAAGAGACTTCGCTGCGTAATAATGCTGATGACCCCCGGCAGATCTGCCGTCGCTCGTCGCATGAGAGGAATCAATTCTTTGGCTCGCCCATCATCATTAGTCCGCGCCCCCATGAACACCATTCGGCCCCGTGCCACATAGAAAAAATTTCGGATGCTGGGGCCGTCCAATTCCAATTCTTCAGGTGATCCAGGCTTGGCAGACCAATACGGACGCAGGACCTTCTCAATCGTATGCCCCATTTTGACAAAGGTCTCCATATTATAGCCTGGTGGAGGCAGAAGAATGCCGATGACAAGATTCCGATTACCAGTCGGTAAATACTCGGCCTGGGGAACCAACATCCATGCTAGTCCACACGACAATCCGATGAGAGCAACAATAGTGATCAACCGACGGGTGGGATTGATGCAGATATTCGAGACGAGGGCACTCATGCGATCAGCCAGGGTACGCGATCCAGGAGCCATCTCAGGGGCCAATATTGGCTCATTCAATTCGCCATCAATAAATTCTTGAGTGATCGAACCGTCACCCGGCCCCTTGCGTGTTGTCAAAATTCGCGAAGATAAGCTAGAAATAACTGTTATGGAGACCAACAAACTCAGGCCGACACCTGCACTGATGGCAATGGCAATATCTCGAAAGAGCTGTCCCGATTGCTGTTCAATAAACACGATGGGAATGAAGACAGCAATGGTCGTCAGCGTACTGGCCAACACAGCCCCCCATACCTCAACCGTTCCATCATAGGCCGCTTGGATTAGAGTCTTACCCGTTTCGCGGTGCCGATAGATGTTTTCCAACACCACGATGGAGTTATCAACCAACATGCCAGCAGCAAAGGTCATCCCGGCTAAACTAATAACATTCAAATTTCGTCCCAACATCCACAGCGCAATAAACGTTCCCATAATGCTAATAGGAATCGCCAACCCGATCACCAATGTCGTACTGCCGGTCCGCAAAAACAGATAGAGCACCATGATGGCCAACAAACTCCCCACCAGCAAATTCTGTTGAACCAACGACAACGAGCTGTAAATGTAATCCGTCTCATCATAGACTTGATATAGTTTAAAACCGCGTGGATTCAGCCGTCCTTCATTGAGCTCACGCACGGCTTCCCGCAAACCCTCCATAATTTCAAGAACATTGGCGCCTGGTTGGCGTACCGCATTGACGGCAATACAGGGCCTACCACTTTGCCGAACGACATTCGTGGGGTCCTTGTAATCCAGTTTCACAGAAGCCACATCGCGGACATAGACCGGCGCACCATTCCTGCGCGAAATGATCACCGATTCAATATCACCCGGAGTCTTGTATTCGCCCACTGTCCGAACCACATATGAACGTTTGCCTTCATCAAAGTCCCCGCCGCTAAAATCTCGATTTTCTTGATCCAACGCCCGCGCCAAATCAAGCCAGGTGAGCGAACGGGCGGCCAATTTTGCGGGGTCGACCAACACCTGCATTTCCCGCTCGCGCCCACCATAGACGTTCGACGCCGCCACACCCGAGACTCGTTCGAATCGAGCTTTAATCACATCTTCCACGTAGTCGTACATCGTGTCGATCGGCACAGGATTATTTTCTAACGCCTCGAAAATAAACCACCCAATGGCCGACCCCGCAGAATCTGCACTGCTCAGGACGGGTTCATCTGTTTCTTCCGGATATTCTTTCACCTGGTTGAGACGATTGGAGACGAGAAGGAGAGAGGCATCAAGATCGGTGCCGGCAGGGAATTCTAAAATAATTTTTCCACTTCCAAAGGAGCTTTCTGAAAACATACGCTCAAGACCTTGGACCCCCTTCAATTGTTCTTCCTGTTCGTCGACAACCTCTCGTTCAATCTCATGGGAGCTCGCGCCATTCCATCGCGTATCAACGGTAATTTCCTCTTTCGTGACGTCTGGCGTTAGCTGGATGGGCAACCGCAGTAAGGACACCACACCAAAGAGAACGATGAACAACACCCCAACTGTCGTCGTCACCGGATAGCGTATGGCCGATTGAATCACATTCATACAGGCGATTCCTCTTCAAGTACACGCACGGGCTGCCCAGGGAACAGGCGTTCGTTTCCTTCAACAACTATGATCATTCCTGGCTCAAGCTGGCCATTGATTTCCACTTCATTGTTCACATGATTGACGGAAATTACGGGTACTTGTGTCACACTGCCATCTTTCATCACAAAGACAAATTCTGCGCCTCCCCGAAGAACCAAGGCATCTTTGGGAATGACCAGAGCCTCATAGGGTGCTCCCACCTGCAAGATAACGCGGGACACCAAGCCGCTCTTGATCACGAGATCTGGATTAGGCAATTCCACTTTAATGGGAAAGGTCCGGGAATTTCTGTCGGCTTGGGCCACTACTGAAAACACTGTGCCTTTTGACTGAAAACCTCGAAGCCCATCAAAGGTAGCCGTGACGGAAGCCCCTACCTTAATTTCCCCGACATACCGTTCAGGCAGCGGTACTTCAACTTGCACTCGCGAGAGATCAACCAACTCGACAATCGGACCACCAGCCTGAATCCACTGGCCAACTTCAGTAAATTCTTGGGTCACCCACCCATCGAATGGGGCAACAACACGAGTTTTTTTCAATTGGTCCCGCACGCGAAATATTTCCGATTCCAACTGCGCCAGACGTTGACCTAAGGCCGCTTCTTGAGTCACCGCATCATCAAACTCTTTTTGGGTCACCAATTGCTTCGCAAAAAGCATATTGATTCGTTCCAGATCTTTCTTGGCTTGTTGATATCGGGTTTCTGCTTCACGATGGGAAGCTTCAGCTGAATTTAACTGGATTGTTAAGGTATCGGTACGCAATTGCGCCAAAACCTGGCCTCGCTTGACCGCCATGCCCTCTTCCACCGGAAACTTCTCGACCAGGGAAGCCAATTCTCCCGCTACGACACTTCGACGCCAAGGCTCAACGGTGCCAACGAGCTCAACGGTTTGTTGGACCGTTCGATTCACCACTTCTGCCACACGAACAGGTGTCGGTGGCCGGCCTTTTGGTGGTTGCGCCGCCTGCTGTTCGCTGCATCCCGGTAACCCAGTGACACCAACAAGCAGCGCAAGCAGGAACCAGAAAATATTTGTACGAATCGTCATTGGCATTTTACAGTTATAGTAATTCCTAATAATTTCCATTTCCAAGTATCGCCCCAGCCCGTTCCCAACCTGCTCATCCCTCCGATGCCTGCAGGCTGGCCATCGGAGAGGGGCTTTCCAAAATGGAGGCCCTTGTTTGAGTGCAGCGAGTTGGGCCGCCCCACCTTGCTTAAGCCCCTACTCCATGAAATAGAGTCAGCCTGGGCATCATTGATTTTGGGCCCTTTTGCCGAAACAAAAGGGCCTCGCCTGCCGGGCGACCCCGGCCTGGTCATTTTCATACTCCAAATCCGAGAGCGTGTCCCCTTGCTACCCAGAGAACTCGGAAGTTATTTGAATTGACCATAGGTGTTCGTCTTGACGGCACCAATACCTCCAAGAAACAACGCGCTTAACCACTCCCCTTTATCCACAAGGGATTCTTTGGGCCCGGCCTGTAAAATCCACACATAAATGGTCGAATTCAACATGCCATGCAAAGCTAGCGAGGTGTCTTTTGGATTCACCTTTCGAAAGTCTTTCGCTTTAATCCCCTCTTTGATCAAGTTGGCCACCAAATCAATCTGAGCCAAATACTTTTTCCATACCCGATCGCCAAAGGCGCTCTTCACAGTCCATTCAAAACCACTCCATTCAGAAACATAAATCCGAAAAAAATCACGATTTTGGTCTGCGAACGCTAATTTCACCCGTATCACTTCGCGCAGTTTTTCGGGTGCCGTGGAACCACTCTTGGTGGCATCTTTCAAAAGGCAAAGCAATTCCTCAACCTTCGCCTCAACCAGGGAAATATAAATTTCTTCCTTACTTTTAAAGAATCGATAGACCGTTCCCATGGCAAATTGGGCCGATTCCGCGATTTCGGCCATACTCGTTTTAAAAAACCCGTGTTGCGAAAACATGTGCTCAGCGGCAAGGAGAATCTCTTCCCTCCGGGCCTCATATTCTCGTTGCTTTCGTTGTGACCGTTGATCCATAAATCCCTCTCTATCCTGGATCTTACCAAACTAAGTGAATGTTCATTCTAATATATGAATAAACTTTCGACAACATGGAATTCTCATTCATTATTGATAATGATCCTCATCGGTCGAGATTGGCAAGTACCTGAGATTAGGGAAACCGAAACAGTCTCACCAGACTGCTAAGTTTTCACAGAAGATCTGGGAATGGCGAAGGCCGACTTAAAATATGGAGGGACTCTTTCATACACAACAAGTCAAAATTACCCAACCAAAGCTCCTTGGCCATGGGGTCCGCCGGAGACACCACCTGACACGATGAAGGCCATGACTTCAGAACTTTCTGCCCCTAGTGGACGCACCTGGTCTTTGGGAAACACCAGGAGGTGCCCCGCAAAGTTATAGGATTGCGGGAAATAGACGGCCACGTGATCAAGTAACCCCAAAAACTCCAAGTCGGTTCGTGTGACAAATCCCACCGCCTCGCCATGCCCCCCAGGGGAGAGGGCGACGAGGACAGGCTGATCAAATCGTCGCTTTTCACCCATGAAAGCTTCAATTAAATCTTTAATCGAGGTATAGAGCAGCTTCACAAACGGGGCTTTGATTAACACCCGCTCCATCATATCCAACACCTTTTGCACGAACACCGTGGAGGCGTATCGCCCTGTTAACGTGATCAGGGCAAGCGTGACCACAAACCCCACGCCAGGGATAGGAATATTCAGCCACCCGTCTATTCCCTGAACAATCAGCCACGCCACAGAGATGGTCGCCACGACCGGCACAAGGATTAACAATCCTTCAAAAAAATTCCTAGCTAAATCATTGAGATTCATGTTGTCCCAAAACTTCCGCCGTTTCGTTTCCATACCTTCTTACCCCCTCAAAGTATGAATATGGTGCAGCCCATACCCTTGTTTTCCATGGCCGGTCCCCAACATAAAGCGGAACTCGGGCTCCAGACAAAATTTCCCCCTTGCAAGAATGAATGTACCCCTAGAACTTGAGTTCAGACAAGCGATCAGGAATTTTCAAAATGGACTGCGCGAGGAGGTTACAGGGACGAACGCAATACAGTACAATCCTCCAATCCCAGATTTTCATCAAAGGAGTTATGAATGGCACAGAGCGGAACAAGAGCTGGAACCTCATCTTCAAAGGCTCCCAAAGATTCACCTGAAACAGAAATTCTGCATGTTGTGATCAAACGGGAGGGTAAACTCGTGAACGCTAATTGGGGACTACACCCTAATCTCAAGGAAGAACTGAAGCCAGAGGAATTGAAAGAATTGACCGAAATTATGGGGAAAGTCACCAACATCGTCGGTAAACGATTTGCCCAAATTCTCACTCAAGCGGAAGAAGACGTATCAGGAACAGCCTAAGTCGTACCTCTGTTTCAAACAATTTTTCACCAAGCCCGTCCACTCCCCCGCCCTTCATTCTTACGCATTTTCATGCTTCCTTACACTCACCAAACACTTCAACCATTCACGCTCTATTGAGGGCACATGATCCGGACCTAAGCTATTCTGCTGTTTTGCACTTATTGATAGAGGGTTACTGACCGAAATTCTGAATCGAATTGAAATCCGCAGTTCCTGGGAGAGAAAAATCTTGAGGAACATCACCGGTACGCATGAGGGAAATCCCCACTGGGATCATATTGGAAAAATCTTGGAAGGTTCCGACTAACTGTTGCCCATTGTTTGACAGCGACGTACTGGATTGGCCCATTGTGCCTAACGCGGTACGATACAGGAGCTCTAATTGATTGCCCTTCAACTGACCTTCTCCCTGTGCCGTCACTATCGTGCCTAAGTAACTCGTAGTAACCTCAGTCATGGTCACGCGATTGCCCTGTTGGGTTAACACATAAGAAATGGTGGGTTCCGCAGGGTTCTTCCACACCCCAGTTACCCCTAAATCCTGGCCTTTTTTCAGATTGGCATTTAACGTGCGGCGTTCCCCTGAACCAAGATCAATCGTCCGATCCCAGGAACGGAAGCCCTCCTTGGTCACCATGACATCATATTCATCTGGTTCTAAATCACTCACCACAACAGGCCCTGGACCGGTATTCCCAATATATTCGTCATCAACAAAGACTTGAGCGTTGGCAGGTATCGTCTCAATAATCAACGTAGCCATGCCGGAATTGGGCACAGCCGAAGGGGAAGTAACACCAAGAGCGTTCAAATCAGATTCAAGAGACGGAACCGCTTGTACAACGTGCCGGGGATATCCTGGCCAGTTTTCTACTGTAAACTTAGCAATCGGGGCCGGCTTCGCATTCCCAAATTGTCCCATCACCTCCATGACCACCCCGATCACTCGTCCCTTATACAAAATAGGCCCTCCCGAGTTGCCTTCTGCGACGGCGCCAGAGAATTTCAACACAGGCCCATCAAACCCTGAAAGTGTCCCTTTCGTCACTGCCCAGGGATTACCGCCAATACGAGGGAAACCAATGAGATGAATTTCTTCCCCTCCACTTACCTGAGTGGATGCATCCCACGATAATATCTCTACCTCATCCGGCAAATTGCCTTTGACCTTTAACAAAGCAAGACCTCTCGGATCCCCTCCCTCTTTTTTCACAACCTTTGCTGGAAGTGCTTCTTCCTGGTTAGTAAAAAACGTGGCCAAAATCCTGTGTGGCACTTCGGCTTCTCCCTCCACCACATGAGACGCCGTGACAATAAACAGGTGCTTTTTCCCCCTAGCGACAATAAAACCCGTCCCAACCTTTCTCGAGTTGGAAAACTCCGAACTGATTTTGACCACCCCCCGCTTCAATACTCCTATGTCCACTTCAGACCAAACAGAGGGAACCACGCCCACTATAAAAAAAAGAAAGAAAACAAAGAATCGGATAAGAGACATGGGTGAAGCTTTTTTCTTAAGCAGGAGGTTTTCAATAGACCTGCATATCTTGGCACATCTCTTTAGAGAAACCAAGGACATTTCAGAAATCCCACAATGCTCTTGAGAACGTTCGGCGGCAATCCTTTTCCCGGACAAACCTAGAGACTTTTTAAGATTACCTATGAACGGGATTTGACAAGTTGAACCAAACCATAGCATCGAAGGGAAGTTTCGTTTTAGGATCAGCTCCCTGTGCAAGGAGCCATGCACCGAAGAGCAAATCTTTGGGTTCCGCCATCAAAACCTTTTCAACCGAGGCCACCTGAACCTCATACCCAAACGTAACCAAGGCGCCTTTTATTTCCTGGAAAATATGCGGCTGCTTGAGTAATTGGAAGAAAATACGGTTGGAATATCCTGGCTCCTTCCAAGCCCTTTGAGGGTCCCATTCTGTTAACTCGGAGGCAGCCTTCGCTACACGCTGCGCAATATCAGGGAAAGTAAGAAGGAGTCGCCCCACGAATAGCGTGTGAATTGTAGATCGTTCTGTAAAGTCTGGCACCAAAATTTCGATCATAGATATCAACAGGATTGATTTTTCTTGGAGGGATTGCCCGCACGCATGTCGAAAATGCAAATAGCTCGGATTATTTTTGGGGCGTTCCAAGGAAGCCCGACAGCCGTGGATATTCAAGGTGACTTTGTGTGCAAATTCATCCTCAACGACCTCCATGGGACTAATAGGTTCAGCATGGCTGTTGGCCGAAACAATTAAGAATACACTGAGGCAAAGGATTATTAATGGCATCGTGCAACGGTCTTTAGGAAAGGAAAAAACTAAAGGCCCGATGATTACGGGCCATCTTGGGCACATCGAAATCCCACGGAATCATTCTGCTCTGAGGGCACAAGTTTCGATCGATCTCCGGACCGCAGCGCAGGGGCAAAATCATCCCAGGACCCCCCTCGCATAACTTTTTCTTCGCCTGTTTCAGGACCCTTCGGGTTCTTTTTAGGGCTGTTTTCGTAATATTTCTTATCATACCAATCGGCAGTCCACTCCCAGACATTTCCAGCCATATCATACACACCCAGAGGAGATTTCCCATTTTCATAACTACCAACAGGCATAAGGCGATCCGAATAAATTTTTTCGGGTGTTGCCTTTTGGTCAAAATTGGCCATATGCGTGGTGGGAGGCTCCTGCCCCCATGGATATTTCCGCTCATCAGTCCCTCGTGCGGCTTTTTCCCATTCGGCTTCTGTCGGTAAACGCTTGCCTGCCCAATTGCAGTAGTCTCTGGCCTCTTCCCAGGTCACGCCCACCACGGGTTTGTTGGCATCACGACTTGAATCAACTTGCTCCCAAAACTTCGGAGGGGTGTGGCCCAACGCCTTCAAAAATTGGGCATAGTGTTCCGTGGTCCCCTCAAAGATATCCAAGTAAAAATCGTCTAAAAAGACTTTGTGACGGGGAAGCTCATCTTTTGAACGGCTTTCATCGTCAGGAGACCCCATCATAAACTCGCCGGCTGGCACTAAGACCATCGGAACCCCACCTTTTCCAATTTTGGTTTGAGGAAGTGTTTGACTCGAAGTCACAGAGGACGTCGTATCTGTCCCTGTCGGGTATACCCCAAACCCTTCCATGAAATTGTGCACACTTTTGTGGGTGATGCCTAACCCGAACTCTCCGCGGTTAGCCATCACAATACCCACCACCTCATCCCCCACAATAATTGGTCCACCAGAGAATCGCGAAGCCAACCCAGGATCCAATGTCAGATCCCGACCCACCCGATTAGAAACATCGCGTTTCACAACGGCCCAATCTCCTCCTCCGCCCGGATGGCCAATAACAAAAACCTTCTCTCCCCCTGACACCAAGTCAGGCGATGTTTGAAAGGGTAAGGAAGCAACATTGTCTGGGATTTGATCTTTTCCTCGTACCACGACAAGGGCTAATCCTCGGATATCATCATTCACTTCGGCCCCGGGCAACACTTCTCCTTTGATCGGTACATTGCGTTTCGTAAAAAACTCCACGTCCGGCTGATTATCCCCAATAATCACATGGGACGCTGTAATGATGTACACCACTTCTGGCTCCACGCGAACGATGAATCCTGTTCCGGTTTGCCCTGTTGTCGTGGTTATTTTGACGACTCCAGCTTTTCTCTCATCAAAATTTTGCGCGCCTGTAAGGGAAGAAAACACCAACATCCCCACAACAAGGAGTATGCTCCGGATCATGAGGTTTCTGAGAGATTGCAAGCTTGGGCCTTCCTATAAACCGATTAAATTTCGTAGTGGTGCTAATATGGGGTGAAAACGGATAACATCAAACACTGTTGGGCGCAGATCTTGCGGGTTTTTCGTTGTCCCCGTTTTGATATAACCCGCCGTACCTTGCATATCGATCACAAACATCCGATTCTTGGGATCGAGACGAATAGAGGTGATTTCAAATCGCTCAAGTTCATCCACAGTTAAAAACATCGGCGCGTGGAATTTCACTTCAGGGAAATCTGGAAGACCTCGATAGCGAATGGTACCTTGGAATTTCGGGTGGCTTTTGCGCTCGCCGGTTTTGGGATCTTGCCAGGAGACATCCAGAGATTCTACCGGCAAGGTGGTGGTTGAAAACACGAGGTTATCTGTAGACATGCTCGGATTGATCACCAAAATAAAGGTCTTCCCGCTTCCCTCTACCACTATCGTTCCGGACTGTCCATTGAACAGAGCCTGGTACGTCAGTTCTTGATTCTGGCTAAAAGGCACCATGGAGACGTCTTCGGACATAAGACCCTCCTCCACAATTTCCACCTTACCTAATCCTGACAATACTACCCGTGGGGTTTCTTTATCCGTCCTCATGGTAAGATTCATGGCCTGATCGCTGGATGTTTCAAGTGTGACGGTGGTTGGCTGTGCCAGCACAATGGCATCTAATTTTCCAACTGACAATTCTTTTTTGTTAATCGATTCGAGTGTGACTGTGGAATTCATGCTAGACTTGATCACCCCAAACTCCCAGGCCCGCCCGTCCCCAGATAATTCCACCCAAGCCTTGGGAGGATAGATATCGGCTTCCCAATCCAACTCGTCAGGATTCGCGACGAGCAATTGTTTTGGGCTCAATGACACGCGTCCAACATGTTGCAGGAACAACTTGTGAAACATGAGGGAGTCAGTCAACCGTTTTTGATCCAAGTCAGGATTGACCCTAAACTCAATTCGGCCCGTCTGCACTTGGAGGATCACATCCGCATCAATGCGCCAGAATGAGCTGGCCATGAGCAAGGCCGCTACAACGACCGCCACCATTGCCTTGAGGCCCACAACTGAGGCAACCTTGCCGATCCATGATGCCTTGGTGGCCGCCTCAGGTGGCAAAACGACCGGTTTTCCTTTTAATTTGTTATTGATGACATTAAGCAGAATGTCAAATTCTTTAGACTCGACCGCACCATCCCATCCCAAAAATCGCAATGATTGAATACCCGTAAAGGCTAACGGAATCGAGTCGGGCTCTAGCATAATCGGCACAACCTTCTTCAAAGCGGCTCGTGCCTCCGCGCGAACCCATCTCGACTGTTTGGCAGGGACCGTCCAAAGCACAACGACACATTTCGCCGCAGTTAAGGCTTCTTCAATACTTTTGTCCCATTCGCTCCCCACTTGAATTTGCCGATCCCACCACACTGAAATCCCAGCGGCATCTAGACCCGCCGCCACACGTTGGGCCGTGGCGCGATCTTCACTGGCATAACTGATGAAGACATCCTTCATGAAAAGATGTCCAATTCCTTTAGGGGTTGAAAGTCGGCTGATGATAGAAATGAACTTCTTTAGAGAGAGATTGGTTAGTCGATAGGGAGTACCCTGTGACCTTTAGAGCATAGGGACCGGATGGAGCTTCCTTGGCATCCCACTCAATGGTAAACGGTCGACCGGCACGCTTCCGCCGAAATTTCTGGGGATCCCCTATGGGTTTGCCAGTGCCTTGTTGAATAAAAGTAGCCTGCAACTTCGCGTCTTCACCCGTTTTCATCGTAAACCGATAGCCTTCGATCTGAGCCGGCGGTTTTGTATGATACAGCACGGCTGGCGCCACCTGTTCTACGGAAGAACTCGTGGCGTTATTCAATCGCACCAACGCACCAATTTCATATAAAGAAATCTTGGGTCTCAGTTGATTCAGAACCGGATCGGTGGGCCAGGTAAACACATTCTGAAACCCTTTTCCCCAAGGCTTTGCCGGTTGAACCTTATCCAACCAGTAATAGGCTCGATAATCCAGCTCTCGAACGGTGAGATAGACTTCCTCTTCGTTATCTAAATAAAAACGAAGGGTCACACGCTTAGGGAATCCTTCCGTTTCAACTGGTTCTTGATAATCAGCCAAAACCGAAATCAGTTCAATGTCATAACCCGAAACGGGCTTGGGCTTGACACCTTCATAGCGGTCTCCTCGCTGTTGATATTGTAAGTCGAGTTGAGCCCAAAGGAATGAGGTGGGTGTTGCAAGGAAAAGGAGACAGAGCCAAAATCTACAAGAAATCCATTTCATGATGACCGTGCTCTCTTCTTTCGCCTTCATAACAAACCTCAGAAGGCGTTCTATTGAAAAAACCGCATGTAGATGTTGCACAGTCTAGCGCGGACAGAACAATGAATCTAGAGGGAGCAAATATGAACTACTGAGTTTTGGCTTGGGCGAGGTGTTCTTGTTCCCAGCCGCCGCCGATGGCTTTGAAGAGGGTAACCATGTCGGTGAGACGTGCACGTTCGGTTTGGACTAATTGCAATTCCGCCGAGAGCACCGCCCGCTGGGCAACTAACACATCTAAGTACGTCACCAGACCTTGACGATAGCGAATCTCTGCAAGTTCGCGTGCCTCATGGGACGATTGGACTCGCTGCTGCTGATGTACCAACTGCTCTTGCCGGGTTTGCAAAGCCGTCAGCACATCGGCGACCTCACGAAAGGCATTGAGGATAGTGCCTCGGTATTGTTCTAACAACTGCTGATACCGCGACTCCGCCACCTCTAGGCGGGCTATGTTGGTATAGCCCTCAAAAATCGGGAGCGAGACCGATGGGCCAACACTGAGATTGCGACTGGCCCACTTGAACCACTGATCGAATTCACTGGTTTGAAATCCTCCGGTCCCGGTGAGTGCGACCGTGGGGAAGAAATAGGCACGGGCTTCCCCTATTCGCGCATTGGCCGCCTTCAAGTTTTCTTCGACTTCCACAATATCCGGACGGCGTTGCAACAAATCGGCCGGCAATCCAATGGGGATAGTCGGTTGAACCATTACCGCCCGTAGAGGCTTTGGTTCGAGGGCCAAGGAATTCGGCTGAACTCCGGTGAGCCATTCTAATTGATGCTGCTGAACGGCTCGTAATCGACGAAGCTCTGGCACTTGGGACGCTGTTTCCGAAACCAGAATCTCCGCTTGTTTTACATCTAAATCCGACACCAATCCTGCGTCGGCTCTCGTTTGAATAATGGAGAGTGAATCTTGTTGAAGTGCAAGATTGTGTCTCGCAATTTCAAGTTGTTCGTCTAATTCTCGGAGTCGAAAATATCCTTGGCCCACGTCACTGATGAGTGCCAGGGCAATCCCCCGGCGGTTCATCTCACTAGCAAAGGCCTCTGCAGAAAAGGCTTCTTGGCTTCGACGAATACGCCCCCACAAGTCCAACTCCCACCGCAAATCCAGTGCAGCATTCCACAGATTAAATTTGGCCCCTGGCGGAGCAAACCCTTGGGCAGACCCGCCGGTTGGAGCCGCGAGTATCGTTTCCGATCGCCGAATACGTGTATAGTTACCATCGACAGAGACATTGGGATAGAGGCCCGCCCCCGCTCCTTGCGCTAAGGCGCGCGCTTCCAACACCCGGAAGCCGGCTTGTCGCAAATCGTGATTGTGTTCCAACGCTTGTTCAATGAGATGGTTCAATTCTTCATTCCGAAACACCTGCCACCACAGCACTTTTGGCACCGACCCCACCGACACTGAAAGGGCTGACGTATCACCAGCCATTGTCATGGAATTCCAATTTTGAGGAACGCGGGAATCAGGCATTTGATAGTCCGGACCCAATAAACAGGCTTGTAGGCTCGCCAATAATACGACTAAGGGCAGCCTATACCACCAATTGCATAACTTTCCGGTTACCAAAAATCTGGGTAGCATCGAAATGTTCATGAGCCACTTCCAGCCTTGATTTCACGTTCGATGAAGACATCGACTTGTTGCCCGACGTAGATGGGAAAATTTGGTTTTTCAAATTGATAAATGACTTGGAGCACCCGAGTGTCGACCCGTTCCCGGTTGTCACCGGTGAGTGAGCGTTTGGGGACGATATAGGGTTCAATCCGATCGAAGGTTAGTGGAATGGCTTGTTCGGTTCTGCCTTTTAAATACGCCACCGCCGCGCTGCCCACCACGACCAACGGCGCATTGACTTCATCAATATCCGCTCTTACCTGCAATGTTTGCGTATCCCCTAATAAAATCAACGGGTCAACCGTCGTCACCATGGCATATTCACCTGCCCGAATATTCACCTGCAAAATGGTCCCGGCTCTCGGAGCCCGAACCGTGAGTCGCTCTAAGTTCGCCTGCACTTCATCACGCTGGGTTTGGGCCAGATGCAAATCCGCCCGAGCCCGGATCAACCCTCGCTTGGCCGCTTCCATTTCATGCCATTTGCGCTGCACATCATCTTCACTCACGGCTCGACGGTCTTTCACGGACTGCAAACGCCCTAATTGATCTTGTAGGTCACGTAGCCGGATTTCCTGCTCCGCGATTCGTGCCGCGGCAGATGGCAGTGAATCGATACGCGTTTGCAGTTGGGCCCGTAACTCCCGGCCATCTAATTGAAATAAGACATCGCCTTGTTCCACATGATCGGCCACCGTCACATGCACCTTGGTGACCAGTCCCGACAACGGGGGAGCAATCCGAACATTTTCGTTCGCCGCTTCAATAATGCCCGCGGCTGCGACCGTCGCCGCATAGGGATTATGCGGTGGGGCCTCCATCGGCGGTGGCGCTGCCGGTTTGTCGCCCGCACCCCACAAGGTGGCAATCGTCAGCAGAACACCAGCTACGGCCAGCCACACACTCAGACGCCGAAACATCATGAGTTGAGATCCTTCCGAACTTGTTGAATATTCCCGATTCGACCATCTTCCATATGGACAATACGGTCACCAAATTCGAAGATTCGAGAATCATGCGTGACAATGATCACCGCTCGGTCCGGATGCTTGCCCACCGCGCACAATTGCTCAACAATCCGATGTCCGGTCTCACCATCCAAACTCGCGGTCGGTTCATCGCAGAGCAGCAATTGTGGTTCGGCAACCAGGGCCCGCGCTATCGCCACGCGCTGTTGCTCGCCTCCGGATAATTTGGGTGGCAACGTCATTAATCGCTCACCCATCCCCATTGTCTTCAACACTTCTTCCGCACGGCCCGTGGCCTCTGACCTCGAAACTCCTTGAATAAATAACGGCACCGCGGCATTTTCCACGGCAGTGAGCGTCGGCAATAAATTATATTGCTGAAAGATAAACCCGAGATGATCCCGTCGAAAATTGGTTTTTGCCAAGGCCGATAACTCCTGAATGGTCTCGCCCAAAACTCGAACATCTCCCCCATCACTTTCTAAAATGCCCGCAATCACCGACAACAAGGTTGTCTTCCCGCTTCCGGATGGACCAACGAGTAATAAGACTTCCCCACTCGCTACATCAAAATCCACGCCTTTGAGCACCGGAATTTTTGTGTGCCCTTCGCCAAATGACTTGGTAACGCCACGGGCTCTTACTAACCAATCCGAGAGCTCCTCCTCAAGCGACTCGACATTTTGCGTCACCGTGTTATCCACGAAACACCACCGCAGGCTCAAGCTTAGCCAACTTTCGAATGCTTATCGCACTCGATAAACTACAGATCATCAGCAGCGCAATCCCGACGCCAACTAACAACGGCCATGTTTCGACAAAGGGCAAGCGCCCACCACGAGCCGCCGTTAATCCAAACAAGGTCGCTAATCCTATTCCCACGCCATAGCCAATCAATCCGACTGTAAAACTCTGTAGAAGAATCATTCGCGCCAACATCCCTGTGCTCGCGCCAATGGCTTTGAGCGCACCAAATTGCCGGAGATTTTCTATGGTAAACAGGTAAAAGGTTTGGCCTGCGATCGCCATTCCAACAACGAATCCCAATACCACTGTCGTCCCAAAATTTACGCCAATGCCCGTGTTTTTCAAAATCCATCGCACGGTTTTCCACCCAAACTGGTCTCCGGTATAGGCTCCCAATCCAGTTTGTTGATGAATTCGAACGGCTAAATCTTCGGGACTCATTCCATTCACCGGACTCGCCAACACATAAGATAATTTCCGCCGTTCTTGTGGCGTGATGCCCAACGCCCGTTCATAGGTCGTATAGACAAATGGAAAGTTCTGAAAGCTTTTTTGCGTCTTGACAATGGCCGCCACTCTCACGAGATGATCATTCACTTCAAACCTCGTACCGATACGCATCTGAACTGATCCACCTAGACGTTCGACGGCTAGCTGATCAATCGCCACCGTATCCGGAGCTCGCAAGTCTTCAATGCGTCCTTCTATGACGGTATGGGGCCGCCCAATTAAGGTACTGGAATCAATCCCGACCAACGCAATCTGTTCATAATTGCCATCGCGTAAGCGCGCTCGTTGTATGCCCTTATAGAGGGGACCGCCCATTCGACTCCGGGGACGCTCCGAACCACGTTCACCGCCGTATCCGCAAGCGGTTTTATTTCTTCGACTTGGTTAATATTGGGGTCCGTCACCCAGACCGGAGCATTTACATTCGTGATCCCTGATTGCGACCAGGTCATCAGTCCCCAAAATATCGAACCTTGTTGCACGATCAACATCGTCGAAAACGTCAGACCCGCCAACAGCATCATATATTTGGCCCGGTCACCAAATAACATTTTTAACGCCACAAAATTCATGAGGGCCGTGTCCCCTTTGATCCACGTGGGACCGAATTTTTCTTTTTCACCTGTCTTGGTTGATTGGTTAAGCCATTCATGAACACTGTCACAAATGTTTTGACGATATCCTGGGGTTCTTGTGCCAACGGGGCTCGAAATAACACCGTCAGGAGACGATGGTAAATCAACATTCCCATAAATGCGCGTGCGGCCACCATGGGTTCAACTGGTTGAAACGCTCCATCCGAGATTCGTTGCTTAATGTAATCAGCCAGCACGTCATAAAACTGCCGAATATGATTTTGAAAAAACATATCTGAGAGTTCATGGTTTTCTAATGCGCTAAAGAGAATGAGTCGCATGAGATGCTGATCCGGAGCCCCGCCTACGATAGTTTCAGCAATCGTGGTAAAAACTTCCAGATCATGACGTTTATTAGCCAGAACCTGTATTCGTTCCAGTAAACTGGGAACAGGAGACTTCTCCAACAATATGGCGGCATACAACTCCTCTTTGCTCGGGAAATGTTTAAAGATTAAGGCTTCGCTGACTCCGGCACGGGATGCGATCTCACGAGTTTTGGTCCCGTTAAAACCTTTTTCTCCAAATAGGGCTGCCGCTGAACGGATAATGCTGGCTTTCCGCTCAGCTGCTGAAATACGCGGACTGGAAGATTTTGACTGAAGTTTTTTCATATAAGTAAGTATTCACTTACCATTATATGACCACACTGCAAACTCGTCAAGTCGATGGAACGCCCGCGATTAGCAGGTTGGTTGACTCAAGGTGATTTGTGTCTATCTTATAGGCATATCTTGGTGAACAACGTTTCATTTTTCTCATTTCATTAAGACATCTCGAAAACCAATGGATACATCCACACAAGAAAACGAACTTATAGTTTCTTTGCCCTTGGTACCCGTGAAACGGACTGTACTGTTTCCAGAAACACTCGTGCCGTTCACCATTGGCCGTCCCCGATCCATGGCTGCCGTCGAAGCTGCCATGGATACTGAAGAAAAAGCTTTGTTGATGGTGACACAGCGGGATTCTGAAAAAGAAGAACCAGGCTTTGACGACCTTTTTCTTATTGGCACAAAAGCGGTCATCAAACAAATGGGGAAAACTTCTGAAGGCCATTTACAAGTGCTCGCTCAGGGCATCGAACGGATGGTCTTGTTAAAATTGGAACAGTCTGAGCCACACATAATGGTGCGAGCCAGACGATTGCCTATTACGATTGAATCTGATCCGGAACTCGAAGCCCTGCATCGCGAGCTACTCAATTTGATCGGGCAGTTACCGGAATTATTAACCACGCAGGGTGTCACTGAACTCGTGTCGGTGCTTCGGGCTGAAAAAGACCCTCTATTAGTGGCCTATCGTCTGGTTTCACTTCTCAATCTCAACGTAGACCGACTGCAAGCCCTCCTAGAACAATCTGATCCAAAAGAAGTGTTGCGCAAGGTATATGGTGCCTTAGCTCATGAACTCCACATCCTCAAGCTACGTCATGAAATCGCCAGCCAGGCGCAAGCTGAAATCGGCAAGTCTCAACGAGAATATTTTCTCCGTCAACAACTCAAGGAGATTCAACAGGAACTTGGTGACCTTGAAACGGAAACCCTGGATGGAGACGTGGGTGAGCTGAAGACTCGCCTCGAAGAAGCGGATCTCCCCGAAATCGTCATGAAAGAAGCCACTCGGGAATTGAAACGCCTCGTCAAACTCCCTCCGGCTTCACCTGATCATCAAGTTATCCGTAGCTATCTTGAGTTAGTGCTGGAGTTGCCATGGAATACCGTGACGGAAGATCATCTTGACCTGGCCCATGTTCGAGCTATTCTTGATGAAGATCATTATGGGATTCAAGACGTCAAAGAACGTATCCTGGAGCATTTGGCGGTCTTGAAATTGAATCCGGCTGCTAAGTCCCCCATTCTCTGCTTAGTAGGCCCTCCTGGAGTTGGTAAAACCAGCTTGGGTCAATCAATCGCACGCGCATTGGACCGAAAGTTTGAACGGCTCAGCCTAGGCGGTCTCCATGATGAAGCGGAGCTGCGTGGCCATCGACGCACCTATGTCGGCGCCATGCCTGGACGTCTCATTCAGGCCCTTCGTCGAGCAGGAGCTAAAAACCCTATCTTGATGTTGGATGAAGTGGATAAAGTTGGCCAAGATTTTCGTGGCGATCCCGCTTCGGCCCTACTGGAAATTCTGGACCCTGAACAAAACCATACTTTCCGAGACAATTATTTAGATCTGCCTTTTGATCTTTCTAAAGTCATGTTTATCACTACCGCCAATTCCCTCGATACTATTTCACGCCCCCTTATGGATCGCATGGAGATCATTCGTTTAGCAGGGTATAGCCATCAGGAAAAATTGGAAATTGCCAATCGGTACTTATGGCCGCGCCGTCTTAAAGATGCAGGCCTAACAGAGAAGCCGTTGATATTAGAAAAGGATGTCATACCGCATATCATTAAACGGTATACCCGTGAAGCCGGGGTGCGCCAACTAGAACAAATGTTGGGGAAACTCACCAGAAAAGTTGCCTTGCGGTTGGCTGACACCCCTCCAGAAGACCATGCCACGGAGCTGAAGATCCAACAAGCGGAACTGCCAGAATGGTTGGGTATAGAAAAATACATGCCAGAGGAAGCACGACAGACTTTACCTTTAGGCGTCGCCACAGGTTTGGCTTGGACGGAAGCCGGAGGTGATGTCCTTTATGTGGAAAGTACCTTACTCCCAGGCGGAAGCGATTTAACGATCACTGGACAACTGGGCGAAGTCATGCAGGAATCAGCGCAAGCTGCACGAAGTTATCTATGGGCCCGCGCCGAGACGTTTGGGTTAGATATTGCGATCTTCAAACGCAATGGCATGCATATCCATGTGCCAGAAGGCGCAATCCCCAAAGATGGGCCTTCGGCCGGGGTTACGATGGCGACGGCCATGGCTTCCCTTTTGTTGCGAATTCCAGTACGCAAAGATACGGCAATGACGGGTGAAATCAGCCTAAGCGGACTCGTGCTACCTGTTGGGGGCATTAAAGAAAAGCTCCTCGCCGCTCATCGAATGGGACTACACCGCATCATGCTGCCGAAGGCTAATGAAAAAGATCTTCGAGATATCCCGGAAGCGGTTCGAAGTGAATTATCCCTGATATTCGTGGAAACTATTGAAGAGGCTCTCGAAGCTGGACTCACTCAGCCCATTCCAAGCAATAGTGGCAATAGAACTTCTCAACCAGTGCAACCCACCCCTCAACCTAACAATCCTGTCATGCATTAGCCTGGATTGAGGCATTGTCTTTCATTGGGAAATTTGAACAGTGGAAGAACGGGTCATTCTGAGAGACCCGCCGTGTTGGAGTGGATCGTGATCGTTCCCAATTCGGGTATTCCACCACTCCTCATGAGCCACTAAGGCATCATCTGAAAACGTCAGTTTAAATCCCCCTTCCTGATCGTTGCCTTCTTGAATCCATACACCAGTCCACGATCGGTTTTCTAAGGAGAGAGTTTCGAACCGTCCTTCTTCCCACTCATAGATCCCATTCCCCTCACTATTTGAGGTAATGATTCCCTTCCCCGAAGAATCTTGATATTCCCAAGGCCCAGCCAAATCGGCAATCCCCGGGGGAACCGATAACCTTGCAGCCCCAGGCTGAATCTCTGGAGATACCGGTGGTGTCATATCGGAACACCCCCCCACTATCAAAAGAATCATCACCATTGCGATCTGACTCCCCTGAAATGAGTTCATAGATTTTCCCTCAACATTGAATTGACCGTTTTGCCCCCTCCAACCACGCCTTAATATCTCCAGAGCCCTACAGGTTTTGTTGAAAACAAATGGCCCACCTTTCAGGATGGAATAAGCAAGGCGGCGTTCCCTGCCTTCGCCGAAGCGGCTACGCGCAGGCAGGTCGTCAATTTCCGGTGCTCACGTACTGGAAGTACGCTCGACGCCTAAAACAAGGGTTGTCCCCTTCGGGATGCGCTAAGCCTTTCGTGGCCTTGCTGGATGATCTTTTTTGAATTGACCCAAATCTCTGGTATGTCAAAAGTTTGTGAGCTTTTTTTCTCTTGGTAGTCATTATTCTTCAACATTTCCCTACAGGTTTTCGTTGTAGGGGGCCCAAATGTGACAATTTCAGGATTGTACCAAATACAACCGATAGGACTAGAGACTTCAGAATCTTTCAGGACGCCAAGGTCTTCACCCAGCACGAACATTCAAGCCATCTGATGAAATCAAATTCAACCTTGATGTGTCCCCAATGTGCTCTGAGCTCTCTCACAGAGGGAATGTGCTCGCATTGTGGGGCACCCTTCTCTGACCCCACCTTAAATGCTCGCTCTGACCTTTCAGTTTCTTCTCCACCCACCGGCCCATCATCGACATCAGATTTACATTTAGCGTCACACACTCAGCGGCATTTGGAGCAAACTCCACCAAACGGCCAGAATGGAGAACCACCTTCAACACTGAATCCCCAACCAATAGGCTCATCGGACACAACCATCTACCATCCGATTTTTTGGGGGCGCGGACGCACGCTCTTTGGCATTTTTATCATCAATACCTTGTATACATTGCTCACCTTGGGCATCTATTCCTTCTGGGGGCGCGTACGAATTCGGCAATTTTTGAGTAGCCAAACCAGTCTGGCCAAAATCCGTTTTTCCTACCATGGAACCGGCAAAGAACTAATAAACGGCTGGTCCAAGGCTATGGTGGTTTTCGGTATCCCCTATGCGTTCCTCAATCTGGTGCCTTTGTTCTGGGACCAAATTCCAGGCTGGATTCCCAACGCCTTAGCTACCGTGATGGTGTTATGTTTTATTCCTGTGGCCGTTGTCGGTTCACACCGATACCGCCTAAGTCGAACAGCATTAGGGGCCATTCGCTTTTCTTTTCGTGGACACGTGAAATCCTATATGAAAATCTGGTTCACCGGAACATTCTTGACCCTGCTCACTGCCGGCGTCTATTACCCTTATTTTGAAAATGCCCGCCGAAACTTCCTTGTTCAACACACATACCTTGGCAATCGGCCTTTTTCTTACCAAGGAACTGGAACCGGTCTGTTAGGGATTTATGCCAAGGCCTTGGGATTCGCGGGTGTGATTATTATTGGAATGATGAGATTCCTTGTTAGCCCGGAAATGCTGACAAGCTGGGAGCCGCAGGAATGGAAGAATTTCTTCCTTAATCCTTGGTTCCCGGCTGGCTTGTTGGTGTTGCTCTGGCCATGGTTTTATTTACAAGCATCTAAACAACGCTACTTTTGGAATCATTCATCATTCGGCAATGCCCCATTTCAATTTACGGCTTCCACCTGGAATCTGATTGAACTTCGCGTGACCAATTTCTTAATACTCGTGCTGACCCTCGGCTTGGCATGGTCTTGGGTCCAAATTCGAAATTTACAGTTTCTGTATTACTATTTAGGACTCCACGGCCCGTTAGATTTTCACCAAATCGAACAAGAAGCATTGGACGCCTCCCCTACTGGAGAAGAACTCGCTGGATATTTTGATGCCGGATTTGATTTAGGATAGTTGAACCCTGACGCGTCATTATCTTAAACCATTTCCAGTTTCGGATTTATCCCTTCTTCTGACTTTTTTACTTCTCACTTTTGACTATTCAATACATGACCACTCAAACCGAATGGAAAGGGTCATATTACGACGGACACACCATTGTTCCCCAAACCATCTCCATTGCCGTAGCACCGACAGGGCTGACACTACAACTTGCCTCTACCAACACAAAGTTTTGGCCCTATTCTGAACTACAACAAACACAAGGCCGCTATTCCGGGGAAGAAGTACGTCTTGAACGTGGAGCGGGTCTCGGTGAAACAGTGGTCATCCCCAATACCAATATCTTGCTGGCCATTCATCAAATAGGGGGGAAAGAAGCACGCCACTTTCATCATCCTGGCACACGACGTAAACGAGTCTATGGGACTATAGCTGCCGCCCTTGCCGCACTTCCCATTATTTATGGCATTTTTACCTGGGGAGTCCCATCCTTAGCGGGACCCATCACTGCAACCATCCCTATTTCCTGGGAAACCCAATTGGGTCAGTTTGTTCAACAAGAATTCACGGATGATGAGGATATCTGTGAAAACGCCGAGATGGTCCAAACCCTGGAAACTGTATTGACCAAACTCCTCACCCCCATGAAAGATAGTCCATACGAATTTCAGGTCACGGTCGTCGATAGCCCCATAATCAATGCGATGGCCGCGCCAGGGGGATATTTGATCGTGTTTCGAGGGCTACTTCAGGATACGGATACCCCTGAGGAATTGGCTGGAGTGTTGGCTCATGAAATTCAGCACGTCATGTTGCGACATAGCATGCGGCTTATCGTGCAACATGTCTCCATGGCCTTCATTATTGCGGCATTGAGTGGGGATGCGAGCGGAATGCTCTCATACGGGTTACAGGCCGCACAAACGCTGCAGGCTCTATCGTATAGTCGGGAGGCAGAAAATCAGGCTGATGAACAAGGGCTTGCGTTACTCCAACAAGCCGGTATCAACCCAGAAGGGATGATGACGTTTTTTGAAAAATTGAGTCAGGACGATAGAGGCACTTCACCTTTTCGGTATTTTTCCACCCATCCTCCGACGGCTGAACGACGACGGCATCTTGAAGAGTTGGCATCCGATCAGGCCGTTCCTTATCAGGAATTCTCGTTTGACCAAGATTGGGAAATTCTTCGAAACCTTTGTAAGGAAAAACCCTTCGTGAAGGGTGAGGCGTCAAAAGAAGGATTACGCCATTACGCTTCACGATTCTCCAATTGACGTTTCTTGCGAGCGTCTTTTACTTCTTGCGAAACGAAATGTGATCTTTATATTCCTCAATTGCCGCACCTAAAGACTTCGCCCCCAAAGGAATATTGGCTTCCAAGGCCTCTTCCACTTCAGGATCATCGATCAGCACCTCATAGCACTCATGCTGATTCGTCAGCACCATACCTTTCTCCACTTGGCGAGGCATATAAATCTCGGTCCACACTTCCTTCTCAACCAAACACACATCCCGAAACCGCTCATACAGGAGAGCTAAACGCTCTTGATCAGAAATGACCAGCGGATTATTTTCCATTTCACCCTCACTCCCTATTCTTCATTGTGAAAACCAATACCAACGACCAGGATGTACATACCGAATTTTTGCCCTCTCTTCAACCTACAACTCCGGTTTCTTCATGGCCAGTTGCATCGGAAAATTTTCCTATAAAAAAGGGAACTAGATCAGTGGATTCCTTACGGTCAGCCAGGAGAACTTCCGAAAATCCGTGTCTGTCGTATAGAGAGTCTTGACATCAGACTGTTTCAGCAACGCGACGAGATGAGCATCTGGTACCAGGTTACCACGCACAGGGATCGCACCGGAGATTTCCTCATAAATCTGCAAAAAACCTTCCCCTTCCGACAACGTCTGAACATGAGGAAGACCCAATAACATTTTAATATTGTTTAAAGCTTCGGTGGGTGATAGAGGATGCGTAAAAATACGAGCATGGGTCGCCATTCGGAGATAAGACATCACCGTTGGCCAAGCCACATAACACAACTCGGAGTCTGTCACACAATCCTGTAAAAACGTCCCAGCTCTTTCATAAAATGGACTTGAACGATCAGAGGCGTAAAGCAGAAGATTCACATCCAGGGAATAACTCACGGCGACGGATCGTCCAGAGCTGCGTACACCGCTTCTTTATCTCCCAGATCCAACCGGGCCTGCATAGGCTGAGACACCCAAGTCAGAGTCGGCGACTGCTTGTGATGTTTTCGTTGCATTAACGCTTCTGCTAATAATTCTGAGACGAGCTGACCAAGCGAACGATGCTCTCTTTTTTGAAGGTTTTTGAGTTCCTTTAAAATAGGCGTATCAATATCTAGAGTCGTTCTTGCCATGATGCTTTGATGCTAATATATCAAACATCAGATGTCAAATTGCATTATCAACAACCTGACAGTTTTCTAAACTTAAACGTGAGGGGCCTCTTACCTCCCAAAAACATCCACCCACGGGTCTTTCCCGAGCACCCATAAATAAAAAAAGGTGCCGAGCCACCCATGATACAAACCCAACGGCCAAAGATTCCGATCCTGGAGATAGCAGGGGATAAACAAAGCGGCCATCACACCGGTCGCGAGCATCAACAATCCCTCGGGATAATGTATGATGGAAAACAGCACGATCCCCACCGACATCGCTACTATCCACCCCTGCAATGGAAAGAGCATCATGAGGTTGGAGACGCCCAGTGCTTGCACAAGAAATTGCTGAAGAATCCCCCATAACGGATAAAGCAGGAGTAACACTGGAATATGGCCTTGCCAAAGAACGCGCCCGTTGGCCCACCCATACCAGGCCATCAGACTCACTCCGACCAAAAAAATTACTGTGGGCCATACAAATGCAGAAAAAAGATTCTTCGTGTGAAAACCCCACTGCACCCACAGGTTGGAATCCTGCCGAACCCGCCACACGATATAGCTCAACCAACTGATACTAGCCAACGCAATAAACAGTCCCTTTACTCCAAGACTTTGAAATACCAAATGAAAAACACCAGTCGCCGCAACTGCCAACACTTCGAGCCACCGGGAGTTCTCATTTGGAAAAGCTTGCCTCATGACGATAAGCCGAAAATTTTGGCATGCAAAGGATGAATTGAGCTTCGCACCCATAACATATTTATAAACGAATTAAAGATAAGACCATGCCTTATTCTGAAGAATCTTTCTTAAGGATTTCCAAACCCGCCGCCCCCTGGTGTTTCGAGGGTAAACACATCGTCCTTTCTCACATGAATCGAGCATTTTCCTGGAATATCTTGCTCAATTTCCTGGCGCTTCAAACAATTACGACCTGGTTGCCCGTACATCCCGTCATGTAATCCGTAGGGTTTGGTGACCCGCCGATCAGACAACAGCGTGATGTCAGCAGGTTGAAGAAATTCGTAAGTCCTCACGAGACCATCCCCGCCTTGATGCTGCCCATTTCCACCTGATCCTTCTCGCAAAGCATACCGCAAAATTCGAAAGGGATAGCCATACTCTATGGCTTCAACCGGCGTGTTAAGGGTATTCGTCATATGCGAGTGACGGCCGGTGACTCCATCGACGTGAGGTCCCGCGCCCATCCCTCCGCCGATCGTTTCGTAATAGGCAAAAGGGCGGCCGTGACGTTCATCCCATCCACCGATAGTGAGATTGTTCATCGTACCTTGGCTAGCTGCCGGTATTCGCTCAGGACAGGCTTGGGCCAGAGCACCCAGCAAGACATCGACAATTCTCTGGGAGGTTTCGACGTTTCCGGCCGCGACTGCAGCAGGGCGTCGCGCATTTACCAGCGTGCCTTCAGGTGCAATGATATGTATGGGCCGAAGGCATCCGCTATTAGCGGGGATATCCAATCCCAAGACACACCGAAATACGTAGGCGACAGCCGACAGGGTGACTGGATACACCGCATTGATACTACCCTGTCGTTGCGCGTCCGTTCCTGAAAAATCGACGGTAGCTTGTTCCCCTTCTATCGTGATAGTGACCCGAATGACGGCAGGTTCTTCTGTAAAACCATCGTTATCCAGAGCATCTTCAAATCGGTAACAACCATTGGGCAACAGGCCAATCAATTGACGAGTCATGCGTTCGCTGTATCTGAGTAACGCATCCATATCTGCCAGAAGCATTTGGGCCCCAAACCGTTTCGCTAACCCTTGTATTCTCTCGATCCCAATGAGATTGGCAGCTAATTGTGCCTGCAGATCTCCAGAACGTTCCTCTATTGTGCGAACATTCGCCATGAGCAGCCGCCACACATCTTCATTATTCTTCCCCCCCACCATCAATTTCACCGGAGGAATAATCAATCCCTCTTGAAAGATTTCTTGCGAGAGCGGCATTGATCCGGCCGACATCCCACCAATATCGGCATGATGCGCGCGATTAGCCACAAATCCCACAAAAGTGGATTCAGCGCTCTCTTTTACAAAAATTGGCGAGACCACCGTAATATCGGGTAAATGTGTGCCGCCTCGATAGGGATCATTCACCATCGCCACATCTCCAGGCGCAAAGGTCAGTGTATCAAGACACGCTTGCACGGAAAGTGGCATGGCTCCAAGATGCACTGGAATATGAGCGGCTTGTGCGACCAAGTTTCCTAACGCATCAAAGACCGCGCACGAAAAATCGCAACGCTCTTTGATGTTTGGCGAGAATGCCGCCCTTTGCAGACGGGCACCCATTTCTTCCGCCACGGATACCAAGCGGTGCTTCATGATTTCTGTACGAATGGGATCATCCATCGGTTGCTCCAACATCAATGACGATATTCGAATAGGTATCGATTGTTGCATGGTCTTGAGGCGACAAAAAGACCGTCGTGTCGTCCAATACTAGAATGGCGGGTCCGGAAACCTGATGGCCAGGACGCAAGCGGTTTCCCCAAAAATGTGGAACCCTTTGAATACCCTGACTCAATACAATAGGACGCTCTTCCCATTGGGCTGATGATGCGTCGGCTGATCCTAACGAATGACGAGGAATGGACGGAGGATTGATTCGCCCAATGGCACGAACCCGTACGTTCACAATTTCAATTGGAGCGTCCGGCTGGCAATAGCCATAACCTTCCTGATGAACCCGATCAAACTCTTGGCGAAATTGGGAGGTCAATGCGACATTTAAATCGAAGGATTGCCCCACATATCGGACATCGACCGTCGGTGTAATGACGGCCCGATCAGGAGAAATCCCTTCCCGGCACAAATCTTCTTCACCCTGCCGAACCAAGGCTGTAGTGTACGATTCAAGCTTCTCAAATAAAGTTTCATTCGGCAGCATGACCGTGTGCACATAATCCAATTGTACATCGGCCGCTAACATCCCCAATGCCGATAGCGTGGCCGCCATAGGCGAGATCAAGACATGAGGAATCCCTAAGGATCTGGCCAGATCACAGGCATGAAGCCCCCCTGCCCCGCCAAAGGACACCAAAACCGCCTCCCGTGGGTCTTCACCTCGTTCTACAGAAATCACCCGAAGTGCTCGCTCCATATGGGCATTAGCAATCTGAATCATGCCCAAAGCGAGGTTTTGTCGGATCTCCAATCCAGATGAAGATTTAAGGGAAATCTGGCCACTAAATTCATCGAATGCCTGAGCTGCCGCATCACCATCCAAGGTCATGTTCCCACCGAGAAATCCATCCGTTGGCAATCGCCCCAAGACCACATGGGCATCAGTGACCGTTGGAACCTGACCTCCCCGCGCATAGCACACTGGTCCGGGATCAGCTCCGGCACTTTGCGGTCCGACACGAAGATTACCACCCGCATCAACGGTCGCCATCGAGCCTCCGCCTGACCCCACCGTATGAATATCAATCACCGGCACGCGAATGGGGCATCCTCCAATTGAAGCCTCGGACGTCACCCGAATTTCATTATGGACCAACGACACATCGGTGGAAGTCCCACCCATATCAAAGGTCAGAATGCGATTGAAGCCCGCTAACCCCGCCACATACCGCGCACCCACGACCCCACCAGCCGGCCCGGATAGAATGGACCGCACCCCATGCCCTCGCGCTTGGGAGACAGAGAGACGTCCGCCGTTGGATTGGAGAATATGAAACTCGGTGGGTGTCATTTCTCGTTCAAGTCTACCGAGATACGCATCTAAAACCGGCGAGACATAAGCATTTACGACCGTTGTACTCGTTCGTTCGAATTCCCGGAACTCTGGCAGGATTTCAGAAGAAGCCGTGACAAACAACCCCTCAGCACGCAATCGGTTGGTCACCCATTGCTCATGTGCCTCGTTCACAAATGAAAACAGAAAGGAGACCGCGACCGATTGAATATGCTGGCTCTTTAATTCTTTAATGATCGCGTCGAGTTCGTTTTCCCGAAGAGGCGTGACCACGTTCCCTTCATAATCCACCCGCTCCGTGATCTCAAATGACCATTCACGCGGAACCAACGGTGGTGGAATTGAGGGGAAGAGATCGTATAACTCTGGCCGATCTTGCCTTCCGATGAGCAGCACATCTCGAAAACCTTTTGTGGCAATTAACGCGGTACGAGCACCCTTGCGCTCTAAAATGGCATTCGTCGCGACCGTCGAACCATGCACAATATGACGACTAACTGGTTGGGTCAATTTGGCCAATCCTTGTAGGACAGCTTCGGCAGGATCAGATGAGGTCGAAAGGATCTTCAAACGTTGGAGAGATTGACCCCTGGAGGAATACACCACAAAGTCGGTGAACGTGCCGCCGATATCAATGCCAATCCAGAGTCCGTGTTGATGGTCTTGAGGCTGATTCGTGCCCATTTTTCATATGCCCCTAAAACTTCGAGTAGGTCAGGAGAATACAATATGTGCAGAAAGGATTGAAGAGAGCACAAAAGAATTTTTTGAAAGATCTACCCTTTGATAATCCCTTTTAAGACCACCCGGCGAGGGCTACCACTGGCATTGTCTTGAATGGTGAGGGTCGCATGATGCGTGCCGGAGTCCTGGCTGGTAAATACCACTTGCAGAGAACACGATTCCCCGGTGTGAAGAGTGATCCCCTGGCAGGTATTCTCCACCATCGCAAATGCGCCGGCTCCAGCACCCGAGATCTCAATATTGTCTATCCGAAGGAGACCAAGACCAATATTGGAAAACCGAACTGGCTGAGGGGACGGCCTAGCCGATAAAGTGGAAGGCAAATCTTGTTCAAACACCAATGCATCGGTGTTCATACTGGGCAACGGAATGGCCCCGCCTGCACTCAAAAGCACCGAGACTCCGTCGACATTGGTGCTGGCTGTGGCAAGATCCGGTCGGGAATCTTGATCGAAATCATACACCACCACGGCCGCAGGTGTGGCCCCCACACCATAATGGCCAACCGTCGTAAACTCTCCCGTCCCATCCCCGGCAAAGAGAGACAGACTATTGGAATCACGATTCACCACGACCAGATCCAATTTATCGTCTTGATTCATATCTTGAATCTCCACGCCGACCGGGGCAAATCCCACTTTGATGGGGTCCAACATGCGAAATTCCCCTGGATGATGTTGGAGAAGAACACGCACCGTATCGGCATATAAACTGGTGACAGCCAAATCCACGAGTCCATTGCGATCAATATCTGCTCCGTGAATCGCACTCAAGGTAAAGCCGGGGTTAATGTCCTTCAATCGTTGGAAGGTTCCGTCACCCGAATTTTTCAAAATTGAGACGAGTCCATTTGCCGAACTCCAACTTGGTTGACTCCAGGTCACGGCCAAATCGACGTCCCCATCACCAGTGAAATCCCCTATGAAAATTCCAGTGGGAAACAGGTCTTTTCCTCGGTCCTGCTCATACATGACCGGCTCCCGTATCTGTCCCATGCCATCATTCAGCAGAACACTCAGATTGAAAGGCGGATAATACCCAAATCGCCCACTATTGATGGCCACCACATCGCTCCAGCCATCTCCATTGAGATCACCGGCTGCTAAAAAAGTCGTCCCCTTCCCCGCAGCCTGCGTCGTCAATTTCTGAAACAGGCCCTTGCCATCACCCTTGAGTACGACCACGTGATCGGACCCGCTCAATGCCAACACCAAATCCAACACGCCATCCCGATCCATATCTTCGGCAATCAACGCCAACGGAATTTTGCCGACCCCAAACGACACCGCAGACCGAAACGTGCCATTGCCATTACCCAATAACACAGAGACATCATCTGATGTGCTATTCACCGTCGCTAAATCCCACCGGCCATCCCCATTAAAATCTCCTGTCGCCATGGCTTGTGGGGCGCGTCCAACAGGATTACTTGGCGTGGGGGTGTAGGTGAGATTCTGTGCCTGCGTGGAGGTGGGCAACCCACCAATCCAAACACAGGTCACCCCTATGAGAAGGGATCGTTGAACTGTGCGATTTTTGAATATCATGCGTCTAATTCAGCGAGGGATCGGAATATGTTTTTTCTAACACAATTTCGATTTCGTCGGTAGCCGCCATACCTCGATTGCGAAAGCGTGCGACCCAGTCGGGATACCGCTCAAGCGTCTGAAAAATACTTTTGACGATATCGGGTTTCACTTGAGCCTCCCACTGTTTTAGCCAGACTCGCTCATCATCCTCGCCCTCATATTCATCTGGAAACTTGGCTTCCAGGGAAAACCGCAAGCTAAACGATTCCTCCTCTTGATACATACGTTCTCCTTTATAACTGTAGAGGCTGCCTCACCGTAGATTTGGATTGTCCTCATCTCAACAGGTTGCCTATAGTGGTTTAACGTGCAAATGCGCCCTTCACCCTCACCCCAACCCTCTCCCTGAAAGGGCGAGGGAGTTCTGAAATGTCTTAGTTGAAGGATAAAATACTATATAATAGCTTTACCATGTCATTCAAAAGGAGGTCCAGAAACCATGCCGATTTTTGCGTATAAGTGCCAGGGATGTTCTCATCAATTTGATCTTTTGGTTCATGCGTCCACCATTCCTACATGTCCAGAATGTCAGGGAAAAAATCTTGAAAAACAACTCACCGGATTTGCGGTGGGAGGCTCAGATGGAGGAATGGATTTTTCAGGCGGACCAGGAGGCTGCGGCACCTGCGGTGATCCCCGAGGACCCGGCGCCTGCTCGATGAATTAGTAGAAAAGAGGTAAGTCCTCTTTTCCAACAAAGATGTTTCTGATGGTGAAGAACTTTTTATCCGTTATTTTCCTGAAGCACGATAGACCAAAATCCCAACGATGACCGGAACAATAAAAAGAAGACCCGAAAAAATTTGATAATGCCAAGGTGGACCGGCGTGATTAAGCTGGACGTACCCATGCCCCGTCAAATACATATCGGTGATCGCATAGACTATGGCAATGCCCACAGCACTCCCCACCATAGCGCCTCCTACTAGGAGTAAGCGACTAAACCAATCAAGCCAGGACAAACGTGGCCCCTCCGCATTTTTTGTCTTGGTGATTCACCGTAGATTTTGCACTTTCCCAAGACCAGCCGCACCCCAGGAAGCCCTGATGGCAGTTCGAGAAACTAGGAGTTGAATAATGATGGGGTTTCTTTAGCCAAACCTTGTAGGTACCTGCAAAGCTTTAGGCGAGCCCCTAAGAAATCCGATTGAGGGATGATCTGGAGTGACATGAATAACAGGTTTGCCACTTAGATCATGATCCGTGACAAACCCCAACACCTCTGAATCATAAGGGAAAAACCGAATGGAAGCGACAGAATGTTTTCCCCTGCTGGCAGCACACACTGTACTTCTTGTGGTGACTCCCGCCTGAGAGCAAGCCTTAGAGCTTTCTGCACCGAATAACTCGCATTTTTTGGCAACACCTCTTTCACAGACTTTCCCAAAATAGCCTCTCCCCCAAGCAAGTGCTCACACGGAAAAGGGTAAAAACAATCCTGATAGATTCCCTGAGCGTCCCAACGAAAGATTTTGTGCGGGAAAAAGGCGACGTGTTCGGGACGAAAGAGCGTCCGAAAGAGATCCTGCCATGTGTCGATTGACCAACGGACTGTTGACACCGAACCCTTCATGGTTGCGATGAATACTATAGCGTAAAAGGAATGCGCGCCTTAAGCAATATTGCTTCAGAACATCGTTGTTAAAGCGAATATAAAAAATGGTCTTAATTATTCTTGCCCATTTAAATGTTCGTTGCCGTTGAGGCCATCCTCTTCTGAATCAACCCACATCTTTTCCGGAAAACCCAACCCATCCTGACCAACCCCATAAAACAAGGCATGGGCAGCGACAAGATATGTCACCCATCCTATCGTGCCATCTACTTCTACGACGAGATATTCGGGATCCTGGGCCTCAGGAATCGTGAGTTGCTTGCCAGGTAATGTCATCATCACACGATGCACGCTGACATGCGGCGCAACCTCGTTCCCCGTTCCAGCATAGCGAATAGCCATCATGCCATTGGGGAGAAGATCATTGTGATTGGAGACGTTGGATTGGAATGCTTGAGGATTGAGTTGGGAATCACACGACCAGGCAGGAAACGGAATAGCCCATAGTACAAAGACTATGATCCAAGGAATTTTACCGACAAGCGGTCCATCTCTGAAGCCTCCCATAAGGCACCTCCTGGTTGGGAATTGCTTCCAATGCTTTTACTCCTATTCTTTCTTATCGGAGGCGCTCTAAAGATAATTGAGCATTTCCCTTTACTTTTCATTAAATCTGAGAAGATTTTTCACAAAAACCCATTAACTCCAACCTCTTACGAACCTGTGGTTTCGGGGAGGAACACATGAACAATCAGACAATTTTTGAAGCTTAGAAGCTTAAAGGAATTCCGCAACCGAGTAGAAAGGATGGAAATTCAGCGGTTCAAAGCAGAGAGATAAGACTGAAGCTGCCAGGAGATGAAGAAATATTATTCAGAGCTTCCCAGCATATCATCAATGAGGGGACGATTGAGATCTTCACAACCGGGACAAATGAGGTCAAAAAATGCCTCGTGGTCTTCCACATAATTTTTCGCATCGACGAGTTTTTCTTCAAGAACAGAATCGTAACAGACGGGACAGAGAATCATTCTCCCCCGCATGACGGCTACGGTTTTTCGTCCTGAACTTCCTAATGTCATGTTAGTCAATTCCCTCCGACGTCAATCAAGAGACGATTTCGATCCAATTAAGACCATCCCCGCTGTTGAGCCAACATAAAATCTTCTTGTTCTAAATCTATCCCACAGACGGGGCACTCAATGGGCTGATCTTCAGATGGGACACTCAGGGGCGTCTCCTGGACCCGTCCCTGGCAGACGTGATAAAACTTCCCACGGGCATTTTCATCATCCAAAATATCGGATTCATATTTAAGGATCATTCAGGGCTCCTTCATCAACAGAGTGACTGCTCAGGTTATAACAAGGCTTGGTTTTCCCGTGCAATCCCTCGCAACAACCCATGGTCATCGACTCATGAAATTCTACATAAAACATTCCTCTAGCAGATATGGGCCTACCCTTTTTGTGTGTCTCAGTCTTTGGGTCAGCCTCATGATGCTACCCCCGTTCGCTAGAGCATTATCAGGCACACCTGATATTCAGAATAGTTCTATAGACTTACAGTTGATCGGCACAAATGAATTTTCCAAACCCATATTTTTAACCATAAGTCCCGATCAACCACACCGGCTCTTTGTGGTTGAACAGGATGGCCGCATACTGATCATCCAAGGGAAAACAGTGCGCTCAACACCATTTCTAGATATTAGCGAAAAACTCTCCACGGGTGGTGAACGAGGTCTCTTGGGCCTCGCCTTTCATCCCAATTTTGCTGAAAATGGTCGCCTCTTTGTCAATTATACTCGCCGGGAAGATCAGGCTACGGTACTTGCCGAATATCGGGTCTCCTCAAACCCCAATAAAGCCGACCAGACAGAAACGATCATATTAGTCATTCCCCAGCCATATGGAAATCATAATGGTGGGATGATCGCGTTTGGCCCAGATCACTATCTGTATATTGGGATGGGTGATGGTGGCTCAGGAGGCGATCCTAAAAATTATGCACAGAATCACAATGAACTCCTTGGGAAATTCCTGCGGATCGATGTGGATCAGCAGCGCCCCTATGACATTCCGCCGGACAACCCGTTTGTACAAAGAATTAGCCGACCAGAAATTTTTGCCTTAGGGCTGCGCAATCCCTGGAGGTTTTCGTTCGATCGAGAAACTGGTGACCTGTGGGCTGGTGATGTGGGGCAAAATGAATGGGAAGAAATTGATGTGATTAAAAAGGGAAACAATTATGGCTGGCGCCTCATGGAAGGCACCCACTGTTTCAACCCTGAGACACATTGCCGTGCAACCGCAAACTTAGTGGATCCGGTGACTGAATACGCCCATTCCTCAGGCCGATGCTCTGTGACAGGTGGATATGTGTATCGCGGAACCAAGATCCCTGCTTTGCTCGGCACTTACGTCTTTGGGGATTTTTGCTCCGGTGAAATCTGGGGATATCGGGAAGGCCACACTCAAAGGCTACGGGCCACCGACCTGCAAATTTCTTCGTTTGGGGAAGATGGAGAAGGAGAGTTGTATGTCCTGGGGTACGGCGGAGAAATTTTCCGGATAATGCCGAAAGCCGTCGACCACACACCCTAAGAAGACGTTTCACCGTAACGTCTCTACCGCAATCGATCTAAAACTTTTCGACTTTTCTAAACAATTCGATTTCGTCTAAGACCTTGCCAACTCCATAGACGACAGATGTAAGAGGATCTTCGACGGAAATGATAGGCAAGTTTGTTTCTTCCTGAAATCGAGTGGCTAAACCGGGTAGCATTGACCCTCCACCCGTAATCACCACCCCTTTATCAATGATATCACCTGCCAATTCTGGGGGTGTATTTTCGAGAGATGTGCGCAACGCATTCACGATGGAATGAATAGGGTCTTCTAGGGCTTCACGAATTTCTGAATCATTGACCACCACCGTCCGCGGAATTCCGGAAATCATATCCCGGCCTTTGACCATCATCGTTTTGGCCTGTTCCAACGGATAGGCGGACCCCACTTCAATTTTCACCCGCTCAGCCATATGTTCACCAATGAGCAAGTTATAGCGACGCTTGATATAGCTCATGATGGCATCATCCATCGAGTCACCCGCAACCTTCACTGACTCGCTGCACACAATGCCTCCCAGAGAAATGACGGCAATATCTGTTGTCCCACCACCAATATCCACGACCATATTTCCGGAGGGCTCCGTGATGGGCAGGCCGGCACCAATGGCAGCCGCCACTGGCTCTTCAATAAGGTAGACTTCTCGAGCCCCGGCTTGACTTGCCGATTCTCTGACTGCGCGTTGCTCAACTTCGGTGATCCGGGAAGGCACCCCAATAATACAGCGCGGCCGCACAAACGCGCGCCGATTGTGGGATTTGGTAATAAAATATTCCAGCATCCGTTCAGTCATGGCAAAATCGGCAATCACTCCTTCTTTAATAGGACGAATAGCCACAATATTCCCGGGTGTCCGACCAACCATCCGCTTGGCTTCCACCCCGACGGCCAGAACTGAATTAGTTTGCTTATCAATGGCGACTACCGACGGTTCGCTCAAGGTAATGCCCTTCCCCCGAACATACACCAATGTCGTGGCAGTCCCTAAATCAATGGCGAGATCACTCGAAAACCACCCAAGTACATCACTTAACCCTGCCATGGAGCCCCCATAATGGATAGACGGTAGATCAGAAATTGCCGATCATGAATCCGTGCGAAGCGCACTATCGACATATATCGGGTAACGACTTGCAAAAATAAAGGAATATACGAAAAAAAGTTCTAGAATGGGGTGCTTTTGAAAAGCCATAGGCTCATCCATGAATCCAAGCTCTCGTGGACCACACTTTTTCCTGGGAATTTGTCCATCCCAAAGGGAAATGACTAGCATTATCCAAGGTTGGAGAAACACCACACACGGCCCCTCATAGGCCCGCCACAGGCTAGGCGATCACCGTGTCTATGTCAAGAGTTGAGGGGGGAATGGGGCACAGTCCATGGACTAGGAAAAAGTTGAACACAAAAACTTCCCGGCCCTCATATTCATCACAATGACACCGGAAGCGCTTGCTCTCAATGATGTGTATGGTATAAGTAGAAAGACAATATCATGTACTATATCTTCCTGACCCTTTTCCCCCTGGCGTAAGAGTCACTGCTGTCGTGTCAAAAAAAGTTCTTCTGACTGTCATCATACTTGGGCTCATCGCGACCTACCTGGGACTCATCGGAAACACCCGCTGGGGAGACGCAACCCCTCCAGAGATTTCCCTGGAACAACCCTTTGAATCAGTCGGCCCAACCACCCCTCTTGTCGTCAGAATTCAAGATTCAGAGACCGGGCTGCGTGATATCTCAATTCGAATTATCCACAACCTAGAGACATACGTGTTAGCTGACCAGGGTTTTCCCTCGGAAGGTTGGCTATCCATTAGTGGGGGAAATGAACACGAGTTTACCTTTGAGGGCATCCCCTATGGCGGTTCGGAACTCCCACGCCGAAAAGGACAAGCCCAATTAATTGTGACCGCCCGTGATTATTCCTGGCGTAATTTGTTCGAAGGAAACGGAAATCGCCTGGAGATGGACTTCACCCCCCAATTTACACCACCGCGCCTTGAATTACTCTCACTCCCGACCACGATTGTTCAAGGCGGCTCAGGGGTTGTCCGGTATCGAGTCATCCCCGAAGTCCCCACCCACGGCGTTAAAATCGGCAAGGCCTTTTTCCCCGGATTTCCAGCACCTGACAATGCCGGCATGTTTGCTTTTGTCGCATTTCCGTACAACGCGCCGCGAACCACACCTATTCATATCATGGCGGATGATGGTTTCGGGAACAGTGCGCTCCTAGATGTGGACTTCCAGATTACGCCTCAATTTTGGCGTACTCGCCCTATCAAAATAACCGATAAATTCATCCGAAAAACCGTTCCCTCCATATTGGCCCAAACCCCCGAACTGACCAGCCAGGGTGATCTGCTTCAGGATTTTCTCCTGGTCAATGACACGTTACGCAAAATGAATAATCAAACCATCACTGACCTCGCAAAAAAATCACGCCCTGAATTGCTATGGAAAGGGGCGTTCCGACAACTCTCCGGATCTCAAGTTCAAGCCTCCTTCGCCGATCATCGGGAATATTTGTATAACGGGAAAGTGATAGACACACAGGATCATTTAGGTTTTGATCTGGCCGTCACGAAACATTATCCGGTTGAGGCCGCCAATCATGGGATTGTGCTGTATGCAGGGTATCTGGGGATTTATGGCAATACGGTGATTGTGGACCATGGCTACGGTCTTCTCTCACTGTATGCCCATATGTCTTCTATTGGGGTCAAAGTTGGAGATGGCGTCACCATAGGACAACCGCTCGGTAAGTCAGGAACAACCGGATTAGCTGGTGGCGACCACTTACACTTCAGCCTTATTCTGCATGGTGAACAGGTCAATCCCACAGAATGGTGGGACCCCTTTTGGGTGAAGACACGAATCAAAGACAAACTCGGCTTGCCTTCCCTGATCAAAGCCTCCGAAGTTGAGCCTGAACCAGAACCACCTACGAAAGAATTGGGTCCGGAACCTGCGCCTGTCCCATAATTTGCACAAAAGTAAGGCGTGAAGGGGAAGAATAGCACTCCTCAATATTTCTGTTTGACGTATTTCCCGCTACAGATGTCTCTATTCTCTTGAAGGCTATGACCTATGGCTAAACGTCCGAAAACGGGCTCGTCCTCCACCACCGAAACCGCTACCACGGTTATCCCCGTTCCGCTAGATGAAACGACCCGGCAACGCTACCTGAACTACGCCTTATCGGTAATTACGGCGCGAGCGCTACCCGATATTCGTGATGGGTTAAAACCGGTGCAACGGCGAATTTTATTCTCGATGTTTCACAATCATCGCCTCACCCCGGACCGGCCGCCCATCAAAAGCGCCAAAGTCGTCGGGTCCGTCATCGGTGAATGGCATCCCCATGGAGACGTGGCCGTTTACGATGCGATGGCCCGTATGGCGCAGCCCTGGTCACTACGAGCGACCTTAGTGGACGGTCATGGAAATTTCGGGAGTCAAGACGGGGACCGTCCCGCTGCCTACCGTTATACCGAAGCTCGATTAACGCCTCTCGCCCTTGAGCTACTGAACGAACTCAACAAGGACACCGTCGACTTTCAACCCAATTACGACGGCAAAGCAGAAGAACCCTTAGTCCTTCCGTCGCGTTTTCCGAATCTCTTGGTAAACGGCTCAACCGGTATCGCGGTGGGCATGGCCACCAACATGCCGCCCCACAATCTTGGAGAAGTCATTGATGCCGCCATTGTGCTCATTGGCAATCGGGAGGCCTCCATCTCTGATCTCATGAAATCCATGAAAGGCCCGGACTTTCCCACCGGTGGCGAAATTTTGAATACCCGTACCGAACTGCGGGAAATCTATGAGACCGGACAAGGATCCATTCGACTACGGGGAGAATATGCCGTAAACACGGCCGGTCCAGGGAAATCAGAAATATTGATCACCTCCATCCCCTTTGCTGTCGACAAGGCCACCATTGTCGAACGTATCGGCGAACTGATCCTTACCAAAAAAATTCCGCAATTACTCGACGTGCGCGATGAATCGACGACCGACGTCCGAATCGCTCTAGAATGCCAAAAAGATGCGGACCCGCATCTCGCCATGGCCTATCTGTTCAAACACACGCCCCTCCAAAATAATTTCTCGGTCAACATGACCTGCTTGGTTCCCGTGCCTGGATCATCCGTCTCCCGGCCGGATTGTCTGAACCTCAAACAGATGCTGGAACAGTTTGTCGATTTTCGTTTTCTCACGGTGACACGACGGTTCACCTACGATCTTCAGGTCTTAGAAAAGCGTATTCATATTCTGAACGGATTCAAGCAAATCTTTGACGCCCTGGATCAGGTCTTAAAGATTATTCGGCAAAGCGACGGCAAGGCCGACTCGGCCACCAAACTCCAACAACGATTTGGGCTTGAACCCGTCCAAACTGACGCCATTCTTGAAACACCTATCTATAAACTGTCTCGCACCGAAATTAAAAAGATGTTAGATGAACTCTTGGACAAACAGCGTCAGGCCAAGGACCTTCGCGCCCTCCTGGCTTCTAACAAGAGGTTATGGGGTGTCGCGAAGCAGGAATTAGAAGACGTCGCCAAAACCTTCGCCGACAAACGTCGAACGAAAATTGGACGCCGACAAACAGAAGAAGTCGAATTTGATCCCGACGCCTTCCGTGTCAAAGAAGATGCGGTCATCACCATCTCAACGGACGGCTGGATCCGAAGAGTCGGGATCATCAAAGACCTCTCGAAAGCTCGTGTCAGGGAGGGCGATAGTTTGATGGCCATTCTTGGAGGAAGCAGCTTCGATGCCGTCGTCTTCTTTTCGAATTTTGGCAGTGCTTACACGATTCGGATTGGAGATATTCCCCCAGCACGGAGCGGATACGGCGATCCCGTGCAAAAGCTGTTTAAATTTAAAGATGGCGAACGCATCATCGGCGCATGGAGTTTTGATCCTCGGATGCGCCCGAGTGCAACCAAACCGATTTCCTCCTCTACTGGAAACGGAGGGCAGCTGACGCTCTTTGATAAAAAGGGCAAATCCCAGTCGCCCACATCTCTGGAAGCGCTCGCCGTCACTACCAGTGGAATGGGCCTTCGTTTTGACTTGGTGGCATTGCAAGAACCGTCGACACGACTAGGCCGAAAATTCTGCAAGCTCAAAGAAGGGGAAGAGGTTCTCGGGATTGAGATTATCACGGGGCCACTGCAACAGGCGGTCGTGGCAGTCGCATCAACCAAAGGACGAGCGCTCTTGTGTAAGGCGGAAGATGTGGCTCAATTGGCCGGTCCTGGACGTGGCGTGATTGTCATAAAACTCGATCCTAAAGATACCCTGGTCGGCTATAAACTTTTGTCCAGTAAAGATGACCGCCTAGTCCTGATCAAGGAAGGTGGAGGCACACTTCCAGTCTCACTTCGCAAATACCAGGTCGTTGGACGAGGCGGGAAAGGGCATGCACTCGTGAAGCGGGGGCGTCTCACTGGCATGGAACCAACCGAACTCACCATTCCAGTTTTTCAAACAGAATTGTAAGGAAACCATCATGCCTATCCCTACCACCTATTTTTTCGAAACTCCCCTTTTAATTCCAGAAGGACATCGGCATGGCTAAAACATATGGCGCAAGTGACATTGTCGTCTTGGAAGGCATTGAACCGGTTCGGCGTCGACCGGCCATGTATATCGGTGGCACAGATAAAACCGGCCTACATCATTTGGTCTGGGAAATTCTTGACAATGCCATTGATGAAGTCATGAATGGCTATGCCTCCCAAATTATTGTGGAATTAGATAAATCCCGAGAAGGCATTCGCATCACCGACAACGGACGAGGCATTCCCACCGACAAACACCCCAAACACAAAAAATCCGCTTTAGAAATTATCATGACGACCCTGCATGCGGGAGGTAAATTTGAAACTGGCAGCTATATTCATTCTGGCGGATTGCATGGCGTTGGCGCCTCAGTGGTGAATGCCCTCTCACGACATTTGGAAGTGCAAGTGAAGCGCGAGGGAAAAGAATGGGAACAAACCTACCAGGCCGGCATGCCTCAAGGCCCGGTCAAAGCCAAAGGCAGCGCACGGGGCACGGGAACCTCCGTGTACTTTCGTCCGGACCCCAAAATTTTCGGGAAGACGATTCAGTTTGATCCAGCTTTATTGCAGGATATCATGGACGCCAAAGCTTATTTACATAAAGGCTTGAAGCTGACCTTCAAGGATGGAACGACCGGCCAGACGCACCATTTTCATCACGAACAGGGCCTTCATGAATATTTACAAAAACTCGTAGGAGATCGAGGGAAAAAGCCCACGGTGGACTTTGTGTTTTACCTGGAACGCCAACTGGGCAAGGAATCATCAGGCGCTAATGGCGGCACTCAAAATTTAGGATTGGAATTAGCCCTGCAATGGACTGATGAACCGGCCGAATTTGTCAAAAGCTACGTGAATGGGGTTTCTACCCCAAATGGCGGAACCCATGAAATGGGATTACGTGGCGGCCTCGTCAAAGCGGTCCGCAACTACATTGAAACCCATAATCTCGCGCCGAAGGGCCTGTCGCTGCAAGCTGAAGATATTCGAGAAGGCATGGCGGCCGTACTGAGTGTATTGGTCTTACATCCACAATTTCAGGGGCAGACCAAAGAGCGCTTGAATAACACCGAGGTCCAAGCCCAAGTCGATACCATCGTGCGACCGGCTCTGGAAAACTATCTGAATGAGAACAAGACGATTGCCGAAACGCTTGTGGGGCGAATGGTATTAGCCGCACGTGCACGAGAAGCGTCGCGAGAAGCTTCGAAAGCGGTGATGCGGAAATCGGCAGTGAGTCATCGCCTGAACCTTCCAGGCAAACTCGCTGATTGCCAAAGCACCGACCCCTCCATCAGTGAACTGTTTATCGTCGAGGGCGACTCGGCGGGAGGAACAGCCAAGCAAGGTCGCGATCTCAAAACCCAAGCTATCTTGCCGATCAGAGGTAAAGTGCTCAATACCGAAGAACTGACACTCGGCAAAGTGGTCGAAAACAAAGAACTTGCCGATCTCGTCAAAGTGCTAGGCTGCGGGATCGGAAAAGATTTTGCCCTGAATAAACTCCGGTATCACAAAATTATCCTCCTGATGGATGCCGATATCGATGGCTATCACATCAGCACCCTGCTGCTCACCTTTTTCTTTCGGCACATGCCTGAACTCATTCGAAACGGCCATGTCTTTATCGCTCAACCCCCGCTTTACAGAATTGAAATCGGGAAAGAAATCCAATGGGCTGGAACCGATGAAGAAAAAGATCGAATTGTGGCCAGTGCCCGCGCGAACGCCAAGCCGATCATCAGTCGCTTTAAGGGGCTGGGAGAAATGTTCCCGCAACAACTCAAAGAAACCACGCTGAGCCGCGACACTCGCCGTCTACTCAAAGTCGAACTCCTCGACGAACTCAACACCGACCGCACTTTCCATGATTTGATGGGCAAACGCACCGAAGCCCGCTATGAATTTCTCATGGCCAACGCGGGGACAGTAGAGAATCTTGATGTATAAAAGCCAGGGGGAGGTTTTTCTAATACCTCGTAAAATGTTTTGAGGGCACAATTCCCCCAACTCCTTAAAAGTGTGCGAAAATCTGAATAAAGATGTACAATGAATCTCTCATCACCATTTAAAAAACTCTCAAGATCATCCTAATGACCTCTCAAAAGAAAAAGGTTTCCAAACAAGCATCTCGCCCTCAGGGAAAAAGCAAGAGTCCGCCTCACTACTCTAAAGCTCCACTCACTGAAGCTGTTCTTGATATTCGGGTCGAATTGGCAAGTGAAATCACGCTGCAACAGTTGAGAGAAGTTCAGGTTGTGGAAGAAGTAAGATACCCACGACGAGAAGACAACGTTATTGTCGTAGGGCAGATGTCCATGGGCCGCCAGGTAGGCGCCTCCGCCCAGCAAACTCAAAATGGTTATCGATTCGTGAGTCAAGATAACAGACAGATTTTTCAGGCTAGACTTGACGGGTTTACTTTTAGCCGTCTTGCTCCTTATGAAACCTGGGAATCATTTCAAAACGAAGCTCGTCGATTGTGGGAGGTGTATCGCCCCATTGCCAAACCCAAAAATATTAAACGCCTAGCCCTCAGGTATATCAACAGGTTGGACCTCCCCCTTCCCATTAAGGATTTCAAGGATTATCTACGAACTATTCCAGAAATTTCCTCAGATATGTCCCAAGGCTTGAGCGGGTATTTTATGCAGCTACAATTGCCCCAACCAGATTTAGAGGCCATGTTACATTTAAACCAAACCCTTATTCCTCCTCCAAGTCCTAGCCTTGTCTCTGTCGTTTTAGACTTCGACTTATTTTGCAAAGATAATGTTCCCAGTGAAGATCGAGATATCTGGAAACAATTTGAGATTCTACGCAAGCGAAAAAACGAAGTCTTTGAAGCCTGCATAACCAACAAAACAAGGAAGTTAATCAGATAATGCCAACTCTTACGATTCCCAACCAAAGTCAATATTTACCCTTTCTTCCCTTATCATGGGATCTATCAGCTCGTCCCCCACTCCATGGCTCTGATGGTCAAGCACTAGCGCGATTGGAAGAAACACTTTTGGAGTATTGGAAGCTCAGTTGCGAACAAATCCATGTCCTTCGCGAAGCACACGAACCAATGAGCTATCAGCCTATGCCACCGAATCGAACATTCACTGTTCCCATCCGCTATCATCTCCGCGGTCGAGGTGAGCCCCTCCCCTACCAGATTGACGACGAATAATGGCTGAGTCTTTCTGGGGCAAAGTTACTGTTTCTAATTTACGACAAGGCGACTATCTGACTAACTGCGCTGTTCCAATTTTTCGCGATCCTAAGAAAACCACAGAAACGCAAGATATTCCAGTGGATGTGTTCGACCTTATTGTGCTGACTCAAAGCTGTGATCTTGAGCAAAACAAAGTTCGCCTTGTAGCCATGTGTCCTATTTTTTCTATTGAGGCTTTCGAAGGGAAAAATCAAGAATTCAAGAAAAAAGGCAGATGGAATGAAGTTCGGAAAGGAAGGATGGAAGGACTGCATATGCTTGGCGCACAAAGTAATCCAACCAATAACCGCGAAGCTTTTGTAGTCGATTTTCGAGAGATTTATAGCCTACCCTTTGAATATCTATTCAAGCATGCCACGGCATTAGATGCCCGCTGGAGGCTAAAATCGCCTTTCCTTGAACATTTCTCACAAGCGTTCGCTCGCTTCTACATGCGAGTCGGACTACCATCTACAATCCCAGAGTTTCAATGAACGAAGCTCGTACCCATCTCATAAACTGTGTTTCCTTTCAATGGGGTCTTTTCAGGGTAGGATTTGTGTATCGAATCAAATGATTTCAGAAACTACGAACCTATCTCACCTCGAGCGCGTTAAACGTTATCATCAAGAAACCAAGCATGAATTCAATCGGTTTGCCAAATCGTTAGGGTATTTGGATTGGGCGAATCAACCTGATCCTTTTCGTCGTTTTCACGGGGCACCCCTTATTTCGTTACCGTTGCTCACTCTTGAGGAAGAACCGATTTCACCGTCCTACGAAGCCTTGTTTGACTCCCACTTGATCCAATCACAACCCATTTCTCTAAAAACATTATCTCGTTTTTTTGAATACGCCTTATCATTAACGGCCTGGAAAGAATATAACGGCACCCGCTGGGCTTTACGCAGCAATCCTTCCAGCGGAAACCTGCACCCGACGGAAGGGTATCTGTTTATCGGTGATTTCCCGCAACTCTTACTCCAACCCGGTCTCTACCACTATGCCCCGAAAGAACATGGGTTGGAACATCGTTGGAACGTTCCGCCTGAAACGGCGGATTTGATTCTGCAACAACTCCCCAAGGAAGGGTTTCTCGTTGGCCTCACCTCTATCCATTGGCGGGAGGCTTGGAAATATGGAGAGCGGGCCTTTCGTTATTGTCAGCATGATATCGGCCATGCCATTGGCTCCATGCGCATTGCCTCGGCAACCTTAGGTTGGAATATGGTTGTCCTCTCCCATACATCAGACGAGACGATTGAGAAACTTCTTGGATTACATCGCCAAGAAGACTTTCCAGACTCTGAACGGGAGTACCCTGAATTACTGGCTGCCGTCTGGCCCAATAATATCCGACCGAATCTCAATATGAACTTGGCGTTTGAGAAACCATCGAACCAGATTGCGTTATCAGGAGAATGGAAAGGAGCGGCGAACCGTCTGAGTAAGGATGACCCCATTCATTGGGAAATCATTGAAGACGTCACAAAGGCTACATGGAAAACAACACAGGAATCCGAGGAAATTTCTTACTCTCCTGTTGCGGAAAGCCAACACTCTCCTGAAGGAAAAGAAGGCGACCCGCTTGCAGGTCAAATCATACACCAGCGACGAAGCGCTGTAGCCTTTGATGGTCATACCAGCCTTTCCGCCGATCGATTTTTCACCATGCTGATGCGAACAATGCCACAGAGTCAGTTGCCATTGCCCAATCGACCGATGCCCTGGGATACGCTTCCGTGGCATCCAACCGTTCACCTCGCCTTATTTGTCCACCGCATTGACGGACTAGAGCCAGGAATGTACTGGCTCAATCGCGATCCCCATGCACACCAGATAACAGAATTCCAATCCGCCATGCATGAGCAATTCGTCTGGTCAGTCCCCGAACATTGTCCGTCGTCCCTCCCGCTTTATTGTCTAGAAGAAGGTGATGCAAAAAACCTCGCCATGCAGCTCAGTTGCGGCCAGGAAATCGCGAGAGACAGCGCTTTTGCACTCGGGATGGTGGCAAAGTTCGACGAAAGTTTTGACAAACATGGGCCGTCGTTTTACAAACGCCTGTTTTGGGAAACCGGCCTCATTGGCCAAGTGCTCTACCTAGAAGCAGAAGCCGCCAGAATTCGATCCACCGGCATCGGGTGTTTCTTTGACGATCCCGTGCATCGGGTCCTGGGCCTTTACCCTCACACCAAATGGCAATCGCTCTATCACTTCACCGTCGGCGGCCCTACGGACGATGGCCGCCTCACCACGCTGCCCCCCTACGGTCCCTCACCGATTTAATTGGCATAATGTTCTTAAGGCCCACACCTCCAATTATCTCCCTAGACCCGCATCGCCCCCCTAGACCCGACACAAAGAGGTCATTGCAATTTTCCTTTTGATGTGTATAATAACTGTGTATGTGTATAGGAGATAGGTATCATGGCGACTCGAGTGCAAGTTATCCTAGATGAAGCAGAACGGGAAGCCTTTCGATCAGTTGCAGAACAAGAAGGCCTGTCCCTTAGTGCCTGGCTTCGTCAAGCAGGCAAAGACCGCTTAGCTGCCAAAACCCAACAGAAAACCATTCGCACCGGCAAAGACCTTCGTCGGTTTTTTAAAGCATGTGATTCTCAGAAGTCTGGGAGAGAGCCAGATTGGGAAGAACATAAGAAAGTGATCGCCCGCTCTCAAACGTCAGGGGCCTCTGAGACATGATTTTTGTCGACACCAATGTGTTCATGTATGCAGTGGGATTATCTCATCCCCTAAAAACCCCTTCACGAGAGTTTTTTGAAACCGCCCTTGAACACCAAGCGGTTTTGGTGACCTCAGCGGAGGTCCTACAGGAGCTTCTCCATGTTTATCTACCCACCAACCGCCTGGAAACTCTGGATGCTTCCATGATCCTGGTAGATGCATGTATTCAGAAAGTCTTCCCTATTGAGCGAGAAGATGTGGATTTTGCCAGGAGTCTCATTACCCGATATCCCAATTTGAGCGCACGAGACCTCCTGCACCTGGCCTGCTGCCGACGACATCAAATCAAAAAAGTAAAAACCTTCGACCGTCAACTAGCCGCCCAGTTTCGAACAAAGTAAGGACGGCAACCGCATGCCCATCTGAACCTGAATGCGTCCAGAACTCATCCACGCGCGCTTTCCCTCCCCTTTTATAAGGGGTTTAATCCCGAAGAGGGATTAAAGAGGTGGGGTAGAGATTCATCAAAACGGTCAGAGGTCGCCCCAATTATTGAAATCTCAGCTAGAAGGCCAAAATCTCTACCTCCCCTAGCCCCTCCTTACAAAGGAGGGGAAAAGACTGAACTTTCCTGGAATTCGTGGACACGTCACAAAGTATGGATAATATACTTGGGAGGTGTCTATGGGAAGAACACGGAGGAGTTTCACCAAAGAGTTTAAGCTGGAGGCGGTGCGCCTCATCACTGACGGTGGGC
>Ga0224497_10000163_pt1 | contig 50831 bp, 38 predicted proteins | sample SF_Jul11_sed_USG_4_FD_167970 | JGI IMG/M metagenome (GOLD analysis project Ga0224497, IMG submission 167970) | Sediment microbial communities from San Francisco Bay, California, United States - SF_Jul11_sed_USGS_13 | ecosystem: Environmental > Aquatic > Marine > Sediment | place: USA...
CTCAACCTACAACCATTAACGAGCGTACCGATAAGACCATTGCCACAGACTATGGCGATAAACGGGATAATTTCAACAAGGGTACGACTCAATAAGTTTCTGGTTAAAAGCAAGTTCGTAATGAAAAAGAGCGTGCCGGTTCAAAAACCGGCACGCTCTTTTGTTATTGGGCCAATAAAATCTATTCCGCATAGTCTCTTAAGAGACAAGTTAGTTAATTGATTGATGAGAACGGGAGAATATTGAGAGGATATGGAAGAATTGGATCTTCGAGGCGTGATTTGCCCTTACAATTTTGTGAAAACCAAGCTTAAGCTGGATTCTTTAGAAATCGGTGACCAATTGAGGGTTTTGTTGGATGAAGGCGAACCAATTCGAAATGTCCCCAAAAGCATTACCAATGAAGGACATCAGATCCTTAAACAAGAACGAGTTGACCACTATTACCTTATCGTTATTCAGAAGGAAGCTGAATGATGGGATTCGAGTTGGTGATTTCAGTTGGTGGTTCCGGTTGCCTTTTTTGACGTTGAGGTAACCCTTGAATTAACAGCGTAATTTCTCCTTTAATCGATTTGCCTTTTAACTGCTGAGCCACTTCTTCGATTTCTCCCCGCAGAATTTCTTCGTTGAGTTTTGTCAGTTCTCGTGTCAGCACGATGTGTCTGTTTCCCATGACGGTGGTGATGGCTTGCAAGGTTTTGAGAATCCGATGCTGGGTTTCAAAGACAATGATGGTTCCCTTCTCTTCCTTAAGGTTTTGGAAAAATTTTTCCCTTGCTCCTGGTTTTCTGGGCACAAATCCCTCAAAGATAAACCGATCCGTTGGGAGGCCTGACACGCATAACGCCGTAAGAACGGAGGATGGTCCTGGAATAGGGATCAGCGGAATGTTTGCCTTGATGGCTTGGCGAACCAGATAAAACCCCGGATCGGAAATAAGAGGGGTTCCGGCATCGCAGACCAATGCCACGGAACTTCCTTCCTGGAGGCGCTGAAGAAGAATGTCGGTTTTCTCCTCCTTGTTGAAATCATGGTAACTGGTGAGTGGCGTGCCGATGTGATAATAGGTGCAGAGTTTCTGTGTGCGCCGTGTGTCTTCAGCTGCAATAATGGCCACTTCTTGTAGAATGCGGATTGCCCGGAAGGTCATATCTTCCAGATTCCCGATAGGGGTGCTGACAATATAGAGTGTGCCGGTCATGGCCTGTTGAGGAAAGTTGATGTAGGGCAAGGTTGGGATGGTACTGGGTGAGTCTTTGATTGTCCAGGAGAGTCTCGTCGTGCTTGCCTCGTCTCTCCGTTACCTTATGTAAGGATATAAACGATGGATGAAGACCATAGATTGCAGGGTCAGGTGGCGTTGGTCACGGGAGGTGGAGTGGGGATTGGACGCGCCATCGCGCAGGCGTTAGTTGGTCAACAGGCACGAGTCGCTATTTGCGGGAGACGTCTTGAAGCATTAGAGCGCACAGCCGGGGACTTCACTAAGGCTGGTGGGGAAGTGCTTTCTTTACCATGCGATGTGACCCAACGAGTTGATGTTGAGCGAACCATCAAGGCGGTAATCCAGAAATTCGGTCGTCTGGATATTCTCGTGAATAACGCTGGAGCATCAGGCAGAACATCGATCCACGATCCTGATGATTCGAAATGGCAGAATATTCTTCAGGTGAATTTAACAGGCAGCTACCTGTGTTCGAAGCTCGCTGTTCCTCATATGCTCACGCACCGCTATGGCCGTATCGTCAATATTTCCTCAGTCTTGGGACGATTTGGCGTGGCAGGCTATTTGGCGTATTGTACGGCCAAGCATGGAATTTTAGGGTTCACCAAAGCTCTGGCGTTGGAGGTCGCCTCTCAAGGCATTACCGTGAACGCCATTTGCCCAACGTGGGTGGATACCGCAATGGCCAGGCAGGGGATCGAAGAAACCGCAGCCATCCTGGGGGTTTCACCGGAGGAATTTCGGGAAATGGCGATCAGTGCGGTTCCCATCAAAAGGATGGCGGAAGCCGACGAAGTTGCCAGTGTCGTCCTGTATCTCTGCTCAAAGGCTGCAAGTGCGATGACTGGGCAAGCCTTGAATGTCTGTGGTGGAGCCACGGCAGGTATTGTATGAGTGGTTATCCTGTGTGGCTTTCCTGTTGTCTTTCAATAATGAATGTTGGTAACTCGTTGATTTTCTTGACCTTCTCTAGAGGCAGATCTATACTCGACATGGGTTTTTGTGTCTGTCTCTTTAATAGGTTGTTCAATGCCTGAATTGTTGTCTTATCTCACCATGGGTCTCTATTTTGGAGGGACGCTCCTTTTTCTTCTGTATCTCTGGCATCGCTCTGAAATCATCTCAAAAATTTCTCTTGTGGCCACAAGTTTGGGGTTTTTTTCTCATACTGCGGCGCTCATCATGGCTATGGTGTCGACTGGTCATGTCCCTATCATGACCTTTAAGGATGCGATGTCCTTTTTTGCCTGGGGGTTAGTGTTGGTCTTTTTGGTGGTTGGACTGAAACGGGGCTTAGAAGTGTTGGGCGCATTTATTCTTCCTCTGGCTTTTCTTTCTCTTGTCTCGGCAACCCTGGCGCCTCAGGCGGCCGACTCGCTTGCCCCGGTTTTTCAGACGGTGTGGGTGCATGTGACCCTGAGTATCTTGGGTACCATTGGATTTGCCGTGGCCTTCGTGGCCGGGCTGATGTATGTGATGCAAGAGCGTCTCTTGAAGTCCAAGCAATTTAATGTCTTATCGTTCAAGCTTCCTCCGCTGGATTTTTTAGATTCGTTAAATCAACGATCCATCCTTTTTGGTTTTCCCTTATTAACTTTGGGAATTCTGACGGGGGCGGTATCAGCCCAATTGACGATTGGATCGTACCTGAGTTGGAATTCTGAGCAAATTTGGGCGTTGATTACCTGGTTCTTTTATTTCGCGGTCCTGTTGGGAAGGGTGACGGCTGGATGGAGAGCGAAAAAGGCCGCCTATCTGACCATTGTCGGATTTGCCGGAGTGATTTTGACTTTTGTCGGCATCCTTATCAAAAGTCCTCAACCCTTGTCACCGTTATGAATATTATCGTGTTAGGTCTCAACCATCGGACGGCTTCCGTCGAACTTCGCGAATTACTCGCTATCCAGGATAGCCGGATGGGAGAAGCGTTGGGTCGGCTCATGGCGTATCCCGGAATCAAAGAGGCCATGTATCTGGGGACCTGCAACCGGGTTGAAGTGTATGCGGTCGTTGAAAAGGGGGAATGGGGTTTTCGTCAATTGGAAGATTTTTTGGTCTCAACCCATTTTTCCTTGTCGTCTGAGGATTTACTCCCTCACCTGTATCGTTATAGTGATGATGAAGCCATCGCGCATTTGTTTCGGGTGTCCGCCAGTTTAGATTCCATGGTCGTGGGAGAGCCCCAGGTCCTTGGGCAAGTGAAGGAAGCCTATGAGCTGGCTCTGACCCATCGTTCATCCGGAGTCATTCTCAATAAGGTCGTCAAAAAAGCCATTTCGGTAGGGAAGAGTGTCCGGACGAACACGCGGATTGGGGAGTATGCCGTTTCCGTCAGTTATGCCGCAGTGGAATTAGCCAAAAAAGTTTTTTCCAATCTGAAACAACGAGTCGTGTTGTTAGTGGGCGCAGGGGAGATGGGAAAGTTGGCGGCGCAACATCTGGTGAACCAGGGTGTCAAAGAAGTCCTCATTACGAATCGGAATCATCATCGCGCTTTCACCCTGGCGGAACGGTTTCACGGGCATGCGGTTCCTTATGAACAGCTTCGAAGCACGCTACCCAAAGTAGATATTGTTATTTGCGCCACGGGCGCTCCCCACTATGTCATTTCCAAAGATGATATCGAAAGGGCGGTGCATCATCGAATGAACCGGCCGATGTTTTTGATTGATATTACGGTGCCTCGAAATATTGATCCGACGGTCAAGGATGTTGATAACGCGTATTTGTTTGATATTGATGACCTTAAAGCCCATGTGGGGCAAAATCAGGAAGAACGATTAAAAGAAGCCGAAACGGCAGAGCACATGGTGAGAGAAGAAGTCGGAAGTATGGTGGCCTGGGTTCGGGGGCTGGAAGCGACACCCACCATTGTCGCCTTGAGAAAAAAAGCGGAAGAGATTAAACAGGGCGAGCTGGAGAAAGTCTTTAATCGTTTGGGGGAATTGTCCCCGAAGGAGCGAGCTGCCATTGAAGGGCTTGCCTCGGCGATTGTGAATAAATTACTCCATGGCCCGGTCGTGACGTTAAAAACGGAAGCGCAATCTCAAAATGGATTTGCGTTCATTGAAGCCGCCCGACGGTTCTTTGAACTTCGGGAACGGGAGATCCACTCCGAGGAGATCCAGCTTCTCAAGGATGAGGCCGGTGATGTCATCAGCGAAGAGACGCTGCCGCAGAAGGATGGCGTGTGAATCAACGGGATAGTCCAACACGATCCACGCTCATCGTGGGGACGCGAGGAAGCCAATTGGCCATATGGCAAGCCGAATGGGTGCAATGCCAGCTCAAAGCCATTGCGCCGGATATTTCTGTGATTTTGAAGCGCATCCAAACCAGTGGAGATAAAATTCAAGATGTGCCGTTGGCTAAAATTGGAGGAAAGGGGCTGTTTGTCAAAGAAATCGAAGAAGCTCTTCTCCGACGAGACATTGATCTGGCTGTTCATAGCATGAAAGATGTGCCTTCAGAATTACCTGAAGGGTTGGAGATTGTTTGTGTTCCCGAGCGGGAAGATCCTAGAGATGCGTTGATTGCCCGTGAAGGCTATACCTTAGCGACTTTGCCGGTCGGTGCACGAGTTGGAACCAGTAGTTTGCGAAGACAGGCGCAGTTGTTACATGTTCGTCAGGATCTTGAAATTGCGATGTTGCGCGGGAATGTGGATACACGGCTTCGAAAGGTTCGTGAGGGTCATTTTGATGCCATCATTCTCGCGGCTTCCGGCCTCAAGCGCTTGGGCTGGGATCAAGAAGTGACGGAATATTTGTCTGTGGATGTGAGTTTGCCGGCAATTGGACAAGGTTCGCTAGGTCTTGAAGGTCGGAAAGATGATACGTTGGTTCGAGATCTGGTCGCTCAGTTTGAACATCGGCTAACCCGGATTGCGGTCACTGCCGAACGAGCGTTGCTTGCAGGCTTGGAGGGCGGATGTCAGGTTCCTATTGCCGGTTATGCGACTCTCCAAGGTGACACCTTGACTCTCGATGGGTTAGTCGCGAGCCTTGATGGAAAGCGATATATTCGTCAAGTGGTATCGGGCCCCGCGGGAGAGGCCGAATCAATTGGCACCAGGGTGGCTGAGCAATTATTGGATGGTGGGGCCCAACCCATTCTCCAGGAAATTTATGGGGCGGCATGACCAAGTCGGTTGCAAGTAACGGTCGGGTATTTCTAGTTGGAGCCGGGCCTGGAGATGCCAAGTTGCTGACCTTACGAGGGAAAGAATGTTTAGAGCAGGCTGACGTGGTGCTTTACGATCACTTGGCTAATCCGGAGTTGTTGAAATTTGCCCCTTCCCATGCCGAGTGTATTTACGTCGGCCGAAAGGGGCGTGGGGCCTACCGAGATCAGGCAGAGATTCATGCCTTGTTGGTCACGAAGGCTCAAGAAGGTAAGTGTGTGGTGCGACTGAAGGGGGGGGACCCCTTTGTGTTTGGCCGTGGAGGTGAAGAAGCCGAGGTGGTTGCTGACGCAGGAATCTCATTCGAAGTCGTGCCGGGTGTCACTGCGGCCGTGGCCGTCCCGGCTTATGCGGGTATTCCCGTGACGCATCGGACTCTGGCCTCGACCGTGGCATTCGTGACCGGGCATGAAGATCCGACGAAACCCTCAAGTGCGATGGAATGGCCGCGTCTTGCTTCGACCGAAGGGACTCTGGTCTTTTTGATGGGTATGAAAAATCTTCCCCAGATTGTGGATCGGCTCATTCAGGAAGGCAAGCCTGCGACGACTCCCGTGGCGGTGATCCGATGGGGGACCTATGCTCGCCAACGAACGGTGGTGGGGACGTTATCCGATATTGTGGGGTTAGCTTCCCAGGCAGAGATGAGTCCGCCGACGGTGATTGTCGTGGGTGAAGTCGTTCGGTTACGTGAGCGACTGAACTGGTATGAATCACGGCCTTTGTTTGGACAAGGAGTCTTGGTGACCAGACCTCGTGCTCAGGCGCCGGCTCTTTCAAATTTGCTGGCAGCGCAGGGTGCCGAACCTGTGGAATGCCCTACGTTGGAGATTCATCCTCCTGATAGCTGGACGCCTGTGGATGAGGCGATTGCCGCGCTTTCGACATACGATTGGGTGATTTTTACGAGTGTGAATGGCGTGCAATCCTTCATGGGGCGGCTCTGGTTTCTTCACAAAGATGTGCGAAGTTTGGCCGGACTCCGCGTGTGTTGTATTGGTCCTCGGACACAGGAAGAGGCTGCTCGTTGGGGGATCGCCTCGGATCTGGTTCCTCAAGATTTTCAGGCCGAAGGGATTTTGGCGGCCATGGGTGGGTTAGGGGTCGCCGGGCAACGGATATTGATTCCACGAGCCAAAGTGGCACGCGAGATTCTTCCTGACCAATTGGAAGCCATGGGTGCTAAGGTTCATGTGGTTCATGCCTATCAAGCTCTGCCTCCTACAGTCGAGATTGGCCCTATTCGTGATCGACTCCGCAACAGGGAAATTCAGTATCTGACCTTTACCAGTTCTTCCACGGTGAGGAATTTTTGCCAGTTGTTTGAGAATCGCCAGGAATTGCAGGAATTAACCCGGCATACGACTGTCGCGGTCATTGGTCCGATCACGGCTCAAACCGTTCAGGAAGAAGGGCTGTCGGTGGATGTCGTGGCCTTGGAGAATACCGTTCCGGCGTTGGTCGATGCCATGATCATTCATGCACAGCAAGCTCCGAGGGATACGCGATTGGTCTCGTCTTCATAATTACTCTATGGCGTAGGAAGTTCTGGACACCACGTTTTGTTAACCGATTGATGGGAGGAGAAGTGTCATGGTTCCTGTAAAATCTTGTATGGTCCCGGTAGGCAAAATTGTCAAAGTTGACCGTGATATTTTGGTCAAGACCGCTGCGGAAATGATGCGGGATAATGGAATCGGGAGTGTGATTGTGACCAGTGGAGAGGAAATCATCGGCATTTTGACTGATACGGACTTGGTGCGACGAGTGGTTGCTGCGGGTGCGGACCCGATGCAGACCACTGTCGAAAAAATTATGTCCGCTCCGATTGTCAGTATCGAGGCAGATCGAACCCTGTTGGATGCGAATGATTTAATGGCCAAAGAACATATTCGGCATCTGGGTATTACCCAGGATGGGACTATGGTGGGGATGATCTCTGTGCGGGACTTGGTTGTCTTTTTAACGAATCTTCCTCGAAAGTAAGGACGAGTATGGGTTTCCCCGTTCACCGATTACGTCGATTGCGCCAGCATGAATCCCTTCGCCGAATGGTTCGGGAGACTCAGCTGAGCCCGGCAGATTTTATCTACCCCTTGTTTGTGACCTTTGGTGAGAATAAGCAAGAGCCGATCGCCTCGATGCCTGGTCAATCGCGGTGGTCTGTCGATCGTGTAGTTCAGGAAGCCAAGGAGGCCTGGGAATTAGGGATTCCGGCCGTTATCCTGTTTGGGATTCCTGAACACAAGGATGAGCGTGGATCTTCCGCCTATGAGAAGGAAGGGGTCGTTCAGCGTGCGGTTCGGGCACTTAAGGATCAATTGCCTGATTTAATGGTCATCACCGATGTGTGCATTGATGAATATACTTCGCACGGCCATTGCGGAATTGTCCGTGACGGCCGGATTCTCAATGATGAAACGCTGGAGTGTCTTCAAGCAATGGCGCTGAGTCATGCGGAGGCGGGGGTCGATATGGTTGCCCCTTCCGATATGATGGACGGCCGGGTTGCCGCGATCCGTCAGGCCTTGGACCAACAAGGCCTGTCTGAAATGCCCATCATGGCCTATTCCGCCAAGTATGCTTCCGCGTTATATGCCCCGTTTCGCGATGCGGCCTTCTCCAGTCCATCTTTTGGGGACCGACGGTCCTACCAAATGGATGCAGCCAACGGGAGGGAAGCACTGCGTGAGGTTGAATTGGATATTCAGGAGGGTGCCGATATTGTGATGGTGAAACCGGCCCTGTTTTATTTGGATATTCTTCGACGAGTTCGTGAACTTGTGGCCGTTCCCGTGGCGGCCTATCAAGTGAGTGGAGAATACAGCATGATCAAGGCTGCGGCGCAATTAGGCTGGGTTGATGAATCCTCGGTCATGATGGAAAGTTTACTCTCCATTAAACGCGCAGGGGCGGACCTGATCCTGACGTATTTTGCCAAAGAGGCCGCATGCCTCCTCAACCGTGACGGTGTATGAAGATTACCCGAGGATTACCGACGGTTCCTCCCGCCTCCTGTCCTGTTCTCACCATTGGCAATTTTGATGGACAGCATCTGGGGCACCGTGCTCTTGTGGAGGCTGTCGTGAATTGCGCTCAACAAGTCAACGGATTTCCGATGGTGTTATCCTTTGCTCCGCATCCTGTTGAGGTGTTGCGTCCAGGGTCTGTCCATAAGTTTTTATCTGATGATGAAGAAAAAATAGCGTTCTTTGACCGTCTAGGAGTCGGGGAACTAGTGATTCTTCCTTTCACGAAAGAGTTAGCCAGTCTGACCCCTGATCAATTTGTCGGTCAGGTGCTTCGTGACGGCCTTGGAATCCGAAAGCTGTTCGTTGGAGAAAACTTTGTGTTCGGCAAGGGACGGAGTGGAGCAGTGAAGGATCTGATTGAACTGGGGGCAAAAGCGGACTTTTCGGTTGAGCCGATTGCGCCGGTGATTGTGGGGCAGGAAGTAGTGAGTTCGACGCGTATTCGCAAATGTCTGACGGCTGGAGACGTGGCTCAAGGTGCACAATGCTTGGGGCGGCCGTATATGTTAGAGGGGACTGTGATTCCCGGTGAGAAACGAGGGAAACAGTTTGGATGGCCGACGGCCAATCTTCGACTCCCCGGGCACCGCGTTCTTCCTGCGGATGGTGTCTATGCCACGCTGACGGTGATTAAGAGCGAATGTCTGGATTCCATTGCCTATATTGGCACGCGGCCGACGGTTTCTAAAGGGGAACGGTTATTGGAAGTGCATATGTTTGATAAGACCGTTCAGCTGTATGGAGAAGATATTTCAGTGCATTTCATTGAAGGAGTGCGTGGGGATATGACCTTTGACAATGTCCAGGACCTCGTGAGTCAAATGGATCACGATGGTCTGCGGGCCAGGGACATCTTGCGGAACTATTCAGGACAACCCAGGATCCCTGTGGTCGTTCAGGGGGGAAAGGCATGATGGATCGTCGGGTCCCCTTTGTTGGAATGGAACGCAAAGTTGACCAAGCTATCCGGGCCAAGGGGTTATTGGCGTCAGGAGACCGGATCGTGGTGGCGGTTTCTGGTGGTCCGGACTCTGTGGCCCTTTTTAGGTGCTTGGTGGAGTTGCGGATCCGGTGGAATTGGGACATCTGTATCGGTCATGTGAATCATGGTTTTCGGGGAGCTGAAAGTGACGGGGACGCGAAGTTTGTGGAGACATTAGCTGAGACATTTGCCGTGCCTGTCATGGTGCGCCGGCTCCATCTGAACAAACACGATGCAAAATTGAAGAAGCAATCACTCCAGGAATATGCCAGAACGGCGAGATATCAGGCCTTAGAGCAAATGGTCCTTGACTGGAACGCGACAAAATTAGTGCTTGGACATACAGCAGATGATCAAGCTGAGACGGTTCTGATGTGGATGCTTCGCGGGTGTGGAACGGGTGGATTAGGAGGTATTCCTCCCAAGCGGGGAGCGCATGTGGTTCGTCCCCTTCTTGATATCCAGCGGAGTGAGATTGTGGCCTATCTGAAAGAGCGGCAGGAGGAGTTCAGGGTGGATTCCACCAATGTTCAACCGGTGTACCTCCGGAATCGCATTCGCCAGCACTTGATTCCTCAATTGAAACAGTATTCCCCAGGGATTGTGAACGTGTTGACCCGGCAGGCACACATGCTTCGCGATGATCATGCATACCTGGAGGCGTTAGCGGATGAAGCGTTTCAACGCACATGTGTGTCCGATCGGACGGGAGAACGGCAATTTGACCGTTTGGCTCTTTTGAACGTGCCTTTGCCGATTCGTCGGAGGGTGGTTCGCCAGAGCCTTCAAGTAATTGCAGGACACACGCAGAGTCCGAGGTTTGATCTTGTAGAACGGGTATTAGATCGGTTGGAACATGGGCAGTCGGGTTGGACGATCGCATGCAATGGAGTGTGGGTTGGCCAGGAATATGACCGTTTGGTGATTAGCTGCTGTGAGGAAATGAATCAACCTGGAACAGATGATTCCGGCGTGAGCGTGATGCCATTATCAATCCCTGGTGAGGTGGTTTGGCTTCCCACAGGACACCGTTTTTCGATTTCAAGAAAATCATCTCCAGTGATTGATAGCTACGTGCACCACTCAGAGATTTATCTTGACCCGGCGAGATTTACTCCTGAATTGACGCTACGAAGTTGGGTGCCTGGAGATACTTTTTGTCCCAAGGGGCTTGGGGGGCGACAAAAAAAACTTCAGGACTTTTTTTCGGATCTTAAATTACCCCGTTCGCATCGGAACAAGGTGCCTTTATTGGTTGCACCTGAGGGAATTGTCTGGGTTGGCGGATTACGAGCAGATGAACGGTTCCAGGTTTCACCATCCACCAAATCGGTGGTGGTCGCCAAGATGATCGTTTAATATGGAAGAACGTATGGAGCAAATTTTTGGGAAACCACTCGTCACACAAGAAGCCATGAGGGCTCGCATTAAGGAACTGGGAAAGCAAATTTCTCAGGATTATCAGGACAAGGATCTCCTCGTTGTCGGGGTTCTTAAGGGAGCCTATGTGTTTTTTGCCGATCTTGTTCGAGTCATTCGATTGCCGATTCAGATTGATTTTCTGATTGCCAAGAGTCACAAAACAATTGGCAGTTCGGCCAAAAAGGTCAAAGTGTGGTCAGAGTTGACCGAAAAGATCAATAACCGTCATGTGTTGCTGGTAGAAGATATTGTGGACTCTGGAGTGACCGCTCAGTTTTTAGTCAAAAAATTGATGAAAAATAAACCCGCCTCTGTGGCCATCTGTTCATTGATTAGTAAGCCTGCCCATCGCAAGGTGGAGGTCGATCTGCGGTATGTGGGGTTTGAAGTGCCTCCGACGTATGTTGTGGGATATGGGCTTGATTTTAAGCAAAAATATCGAAATCTGCCCTACCTGGCTAAGCTCGATCCAAAGCTGGTTCGAGAAGACTCTCAGGCCTAATGCGGTTGTCAGTTCTAAAAAGTGCATGATAGAATCATTTGGTTAAGCTAATGGCTGGAAGTTATGGCTCATTTGAATCGCTAAGGGGGTTACCCTCGATATGAATTCTCGGGTGAAAAACTTACTGTTTTGGGTGTTTGTGTGTTTGTTCATGATTTTGTTATTCAACCTCTTTACGGTGCCCAATCAGCACCCTGAAGATGCGGTCATCTTTAGCGAATTTATGGCTCACCTGGAAAAAGGGGATGTTGAACGGGTCATCATCAAACACAATAATATCAGCGCAATTCTGAAAGATGGCACCAGGATCCAGACCTATTCGGTCGAGTATCCAGATCTCGTTAATGTCTTGCAGGAAAAGGGTGTGCAAATCGAAGCGAAACCCCCGGAAGATAATCCCTGGTATATCACCTTCCTGCTCTCCTGGGGGCCGTTTGTGCTCTTTTTAGGTTTGTGGTTTTTCCTGATGCGCCAAATGCAAATGGGCGGCAATCGGGCTATGTCATTTGGGAAAAGCCGCGCGCGCCTTCTGACCGAAGAGAAGAAAAAAATCACGTTTGCGGATGTGGCAGGAGTGGATGAAGCTAAGGAAGAAGTGGTGGAAATCATCGATTTCCTGAAGGACCCCGCAAAATTCCAAAAATTAGGTGGGCGTATTCCTAAGGGAGTCTTGATTGTTGGGCCTCCCGGGACGGGAAAAACCTTGTTGGCCAAAGCGATTGCCGGTGAGGCTGGCGTGCCGTTTTTTAGTATTAGTGGATCGGATTTTGTGGAAATGTTTGTTGGTGTTGGTGCTTCCCGGGTTCGAGATCTCTTTGAACAGGGGAAAAAACATGCGCCCTGTATCATCTTTATTGATGAAATTGACGCGGTAGGCCGATTGCGCGGCGCTGGTCTTGGTGGAGGTCACGATGAACGGGAGCAAACACTGAATCAATTGTTAGTGGAAATGGATGGGTTTGACACGACCGAAGGCGTGATCCTTATTGCGGCTACCAACAGACCTGATGTCTTAGATCCCGCCTTGTTACGGCCAGGCCGGTTTGATCGGCAAGTTGTGGTGAATCGTCCCGATGTTCGTGGGAGAGGGGAAATTCTGAGGGTCCATACTAAAAAAGTTCCCGTCTCGTCAGATGTGGATCTTGAGCAAATTGCCAGAGGAACTCCAGGGTTTTCAGGGGCGGATTTAGAGAATCTGGTCAACGAAGCGGCCTTGTGGGCGGCTCGCCTGGATAAAAAATCCGTCGACCAGATTGATTTTGAAAACGCCAAAGATAAGGTGTTGATGGGTGTCGAGCGTAAGAGCATGGTCTTGACTGAGGAAGAAAAACGTACGACGGCCTTTCATGAGGCTGGTCACGCCTTGATGGCGAAACTCTTGCCAGGTACGGATCCTGTGCATAAGGTCACCATTATCCCTCGTGGACGGGCCCTGGGTATGACGATGCAATTGCCCATCGATGACCGACATAGTTACTCGAAGGATTTTTTGTACAATACCCTCTCCATTCTGTTTGGTGGGCGTGTCGCGGAAGAATTGATCTTTAAAAGTGTGACGACTGGAGCTGGGAACGATATTGAGCGGGCCACTGAATTGGCCAGGAAAATGGTCTGCGAATGGGGTATGAGTGAAAAGTTAGGTCCATTGACATTTGGAAAAAAAGATGAAGAAGTCTTCTTGGGGCGTGATTTTGGCTCACGTCGGGATTTTAGTGATCAAGTCGCTTTGGAAATCGACAAAGAAGTCAAACGGCTTGTGGTCGAATCCTACGAACGAACAACTAGGATGCTGACCGAGCACATTCATACATTACGGGCCATTGCTGAAGCGTTGTTGGAGAAAGAGGTGCTAGACGGGATAGAAATTGAGAAAATTGTTCAACAGTCCTCTTCGCTTGAACAAGCTGCGGCTGTGTAATGGGATTTTCCAATATTTTTCTTATTCGGAATAGCCAAGAAATTCTAGTCCCAAGCTGAGCCTGTTAGCTTTTTCACTCATCCCCTTTTGTTGTGGAGAACTCAAAAGGTGGAATCCCCTGTTCCCATCCAGATCATGTTTCTGTATTCCCCATGGATTGAGAGCATGTTGAATAGGCCCACCAACGTTGTGTGGGCTTCGCGTAAAGAATTAATCTACCTAACTTTCTCCCCCTCAGGTATTTTGGGCAGATTCGCACTTTTTCTAACCATTCAATTCGGCGTGCTCTGTAAGGCAGAGAGCCTTATATGATTTTCAGAGCCCATTCTGGCAATGAGTCGGTCAACGGATAATGAGCATGAAACCCGTGGCCATCTCAAAGCCCTCTTTTCCTGAAATCCGTTGTCGAGAAAAGAGGCTACCCATTGGGTCAAAGGTGTTAATCATGGGTGTATTGAACGTGACCCCGGATTCATTTTCTGATGGGGGACAGTGTCTCAATCCTGAGGTCGCCATTGAACGGGCACAACAGATGATTGCCGAGGGAGCGGACTTGATTGATATCGGGGGAGAATCGACGAGGCCTGGATCGTCCTATGTGGACCAGGATGAGGAAATAAAACGAATTTCTCCCATTCTGATCCTGTTGAGAAAACTCACCAATATTCCCCTTTCTATCGATACACGGAAAGCTGCCGTGGCTCGGATGGCGTTGGATCTCGGGGCCGACATCATCAATGATGTGAGCGCGCTTCAAGATGATCCTCGCATGGCTCAATTAATACAAGAATCGGGAGCGGGAGTTGTCCTCATGCACCGGCAAGGGCATAGTGTGACCATGCAGAAAGCCCCACAATATGAGGATGTCGTGGGTGAGATAAAGGCCTTTTTGTCTAAACGGGTCTCAATGGCCCAGTCAATGGGAATTCCGGCAGATCATATTATCGTTGATCCGGGAATCGGGTTTGGGAAAACCCTCAATCATAATTTGGAAATTCTTGGTAACATTGGGGAGTTGCTTCCATTAGGACAACCTATTTTGATTGGGGTGTCACGGAAAGCCTTTATCGGCACATTAACTGGAAAGCCGGTTGGTGAGCGAGAAATGGGAAATGCCGCTGCCCTGGCCGCTGCGGTCTGGCAGGGAGCCCATATCGTACGGGTCCATGACGTGGGAGCCATCCACGATGCTATCCTGGTGGCTCAAGCTTTACGAAATTCGTGCGACAAGTTGTAACAGGGTGGTTAGAAATCTCTCACGGCGGCGTCCTCGCCGCTTTGTCGTGCTTACATACCGTCGTGATGCGCCGTGTGCGTGGTGCCGCAAAGAATGTATGCCCTTGCTTGGAGAGGAATTTTTGAATATCCCTGCCAAGCTTTTGATGTGCTTATGAGTAGGGAGACAGGACGAGTTTCCCGCTACTCAAATTGTTCAATCGCCTGCGCTAATTACGAAGAAAGAAAAGGGAGCCATATGGGGAAACTATTCGGTACGGATGGGGTGCGTGGGGTCGCGAACCTGGATCCGATGACTAGCGAAATGGCGATGAAATTAGGACGGGCGGCGGCTCATGTTTTTCGTAAACGTGAAGGACGACATAAAATCATCATTGGCAAGGATACTCGTGTGTCTGGGTATATGCTGGAGTCGGCATTAACTGCCGGACTGTGCTCCATGGGCGTGGATGTCTTGTTAGTCGGACCCTTGCCAACCCCAGCGATCGCGTTCATGACCCGTAGCTTGAGAGCCGATGCCGGGGTGATGATTTCTGCCTCTCATAATCCCTATCAGGATAATGGCATAAAATTTTTCTCGAATGACGGGATGAAATTGCCGGATGAATTGGAACATCGTATTGAAGATCTTATTCTCTCGAATGAAATTGAACATATTCGACCGACGGCCGAAGCCATCGGGAAAGCCTATCGCATCGATGATGCCGAAGGACGATATATTGAGTTCGTCAAGCGCTCGCTTCCCCGTGACATGGACTTTCAGAATATGCGAATTGTCTTGGACTGTGCTCATGGAGCGGCTTATCATGTTTTTCCAAAGGTCATTCGGGAACTGGGTGCGAAGGTCTGGGTGATGGGCAATGAACCTGATGGTCTCAATATTAACGACGGGTGCGGAGCGGTGCACCCAGAACGATTACAGCAGATGGTTCGAGATCGGAAGGCCGACCTCGGTATTGCACTGGACGGAGATGCGGATCGGGCGTTGTTTGTCTGTGAGCAGGGCCAGGTGGTCGATGGAGATCATGCCCTCGCGGCTTTTGCTCTTGACCTCAAACGGCTAGGCCGATTACGACACAATACTGTGGTCGGAACCGTGATGAGTAATTTTGGGTTTGAGGTCTGCATGCGAGAGGCTGGTATCAATCTGATACGAACGGCTGTGGGGGATCGATACATTTTGGAGCGGATGGTGGCTGAAGATTATAATCTGGGTGGAGAACAATCCGGCCATATGATTTTTTTGGATTATCATACGAGCGGTGATGGGATGATCTCCGGCTTGCAAATGCTGAAGCTGATGCAGCGGGCTCAAAAACCACTGTCGGAAATTGCCATGTGTATGCATTCCACGCCTCAGGTGTTAGTGGGGGTCACCGTTCCCCGCAAACCGGACTTGCAGACCCTCCCCCAATTACAGCAGGCTATCCAGGACAAAGAACGCGCGCTGAATGGAACCGGACGGATCCTTGTGCGCTATTCCGGTACGGAACCGTTGCTGCGAGTGATGGTCGAAGGGCAAGATAGCCAAGTCATCCAGAAGATTGCGGATGATTTAATCACGGTGGTGAAATCCTGCATTCAGTAGGGACCAGGAGGTCTCTCACCATTTTTTCAGCCGTTCGCTCCACTGAGCGATTTGCCATTTAGCAAGAATCAGAGACAATGGTCGATAAGGGCTGTTTTCTCACCAGCCCTATTCAGTTGCATTGGGTTCCGCGCTCTTTCATGAGCAAGGCCGCACGAAGGCAATGGAATACAATGTCTTGCATCTAGTTATGGGGTCCATGAATACGACGCCGGCCCTGGTGAATAGTTTCAATAACCATGTGCGCTTTCCTATGTGATACTCCTGGGAGTGGTGTCCTACCTCACCGGGCTGTGGTTTGGCCCGTTTATCTCCTTGTTCCCCCTGTCACTTCTGGGGGCTCTTCTTAGTTTTGGGTGTATCCTCACCTGGTTTGAACAACAGAGACGTCTGACCCGACAGACAGGATTCATCCTGTTTGCGCTTGTGGTGGGAGGAATTGGTCATGCCCATTGGGCATCGACCGCTCAGTTGGATTCGAATCTGGTTGTCGTGGTGGATGAACAGCCCATATTCCTTGAAGGAGCCATTGTAGCCCCGGTCCGGCAGACTCCGGATGGGTTAGTCCTGCTGGTGGAGGCGACGCGAATGGTGAGGCAGGGGGAGGAGCAAATGGCCCATGGGCGAATCCGTCTCACCTGGCGGGAACCCGGTGAGTATGCATTGATCTACGGTGACCGTGTCGCCTTCATGGCTCGGGTGCGTGAACCCTATGGAACACTGAATCCTGGCGGGTTTCATTATGGGCAATACCTGAAACGGCAAGGAATTCATGCTGTCGCGACCGTGCAAGGCTCGCAAGCTATCAGGGTTCAGGGTACCCAAGAGCGGACCACCCGTGAATTAATCTTAGGTGTCGTCGATCGCTGGCGCCAAACGATTCATCATGCGGCGGTCTCCAGTCTCACGAATCCTGCATTGGGATTATTTTTAGGGATGGTATTAGGAGAACAAAGTTATATTGAATCGGACATTCGAGATGCATTTATGGCCAGCGGAACCGTGCATATTCTCTCGATCTCTGGCTCTCATTTAGGATTATTGTCCTTATTGATTTTTGCCGGGGCGCGATGGAGCCTGCGCCTTTTACCGGCATCCTGGCTGGAACGACTGTCAATGCGCCTCACGGCTACCCGCTTTGCGATCCTCATCACATTGCCGGCCGTCTCCTTTTATACCTTGCTGGCGGGGGCGGAAATGGCGACGGTCCGCTCATGGATCATGATCGTGGTGTGTTGTGTCGGCATATGGTTGGGACGGGAACGCAATCTGGTGACGGCGTTAGCCGTGGCCGCGCTCCTCATGGTCCTGCCGCATCCGGAAGCCATCCACGATATTTCTTTTCAGTTATCATATCTTTCAGTTGCGGCAATCGGCCTGGTGGTTCTGGCGAGAAAAGAGAAAGAATCCAACCTGTCGGGATTAGATGCGGCCTTTCCACTAGCACAACCGACCTGGATCGTGGGTCTCTGGCAGAAGGCCGCGCTGGCGTGGCTTATCACACTCGCAGTCAGCTTGACCACCTTGCCCTTGGTCGCCCATGACTTTCATCAAATTCCGTGGCTAGGGTTATTGACGAATATGGTGATAGTGCCCCTGGTTGGAATGTTGATGATTCCTATAGGTCTGCTGTCCGGGGTGATCACCTTAGTGTGGGGAGGAGACACTCTTCCTATGGCGAGCGTGAATCAATGGGTCTTCGACTTACTCGCGCAAGTCGTGATGAGCCTCTCGCATGTTCCGGGAGCGGCCTGGTATGTCGCATCGCCGAGCGTGAGTTCGATGATGGTCTTTTGGGGAATGCTGGCCGGGGTTGTGGCCCTGTGGCATCGGCCTCTGATCCGATGGGGATGTGGTACGATCCTGCTCGCGATTCTGCTGTGGTGGGGATGGTCGCCACGCACAGGATGGGAGCCGGGAACCTTACGAGTCACGTTTTTGGATGTGGGACAAGGTGATGCCACCCTCATTGAATTACCGGACGGCCAGACCGTGTTGATCGATGGAGGACCATCCTATCGAAGATTGGACATGGGGCGTGCGGTCATCGGCCCATATCTCTGGAATCAGGGTATCCGGCGGCTGGATCATGTGGTCGCGACGCATCCGCAATGGGATCATGTCGGCGGATTGCCGTGGGTGTTGCACACGTTTGAGGTTGGACAGTATTGGGATAATGGCATCTCGCGGCCAGAACAATTCTTTTCTCAACTTCGCTCGGCGGTGAAGTCTGTCGGACTTCAGGAACAGACACCCGCAGCAGGAACCGAAATTGTCAGCCCAGGGCCCTGTTCTCTGACTGTGCTGAGCCCTTCTCGCAGCCAAGGTAACGAGGGGTATCGTTCAGAGACAGTGTCAAGCGGAAAGGATCTCAATAATCGATCGCTTGTCACCAGACTCGAGTGCGGGGCGCATTCATTTTTGTTGACGGCCGATGCGGAACAACAATCTCTGGATGGATTGCTGCACGTTCCGAATGGTCTTTTCGCTCGCGTGGTGAAAGTGCCGCATCATGGAGCGAAAAGTTCTCTGCATCGTGAGTGGGTGAATCGGCTTCAAGCTGAAGCGATGGTTGTTTCGGTTGGTGCCCACAACCGGTATGGACATCCGGCTCCTGAAGTGCTTGATGCGTATGAACAGCGAGGCCTTCCTCTGTACCGGACTGATCGCGATGGAGCGGTCTGGTTTACCGCGACTCTTGGATCGGATGACATGACGGTGAGGACAACAAGGGAGGGAAGCCTTCTCCGGGTTCAAGCTGGCCCGAGTATGTGGAGAGAGGAATGGGCCAATTGGGCTCGGATATGGAATTGATGAACCGGGTTTTTCCTACTACCTGACAATCAGACTCCAGCTTCGTCATAGACCGGTCTTCTACGTCGTGAATCCATCTGGGACGTTTTACGATTGGATTCTCGTCTCCGCCAACTGCTAAGGGGATGGTTCTATTCCTGCAGGTAGTGCAGAGAAGAGTACAGAATTATGTGTTGCCGTTTTAAACCACCGTCGAGGAAATACGTGTAAGCCACAGGTGAAATAGTTTTGTCAAGACGGGTTGTTGGCATTAAAGGAGTCTTATGGCGAATCAAGAGCAACTGAAACGTATCAAAGGAGGCGTGGAAGTCTGGAATGCCTGGAGAAAGGCGAATCCGTCTATTCGCGTTGATTTGAGTGGTGGGAATTTCTCAAGGATGGAATTGACCGGTGTCGATTTGGATGGTGCCAACCTTCAAGATGTTAATTTCAATCACACGAATCTTTCAGGAGCCATGTTGTCTGGAGCAAATCTGACTGAGTCCAGTTTGATGGAAGCGAATTTGACCGGGGCGAACTTGAAAAATGCGAATGTGAGTGACGCTGATTTGCTCAAGGTCATTCTCGTACGGGCAAATCTTGAGCGGGCACATCTGGCCAAAACTGATTTGACAGGGGCAGATCTCACGGAAGTGAATTTGAATGAAGCCAATCTTCACTTAGCTAATTTGCGTGGCGTAAAACTCGTCGAGGCCAACCTGGAAGGGAGCAACCTTCGAGAGGTCAATATGGTTCAGGCCGATCTCGCTGGAGCCAATCTTGGCAGAGCCGATCTTGCCCAGTCGAATCTCAATCAAGCGAACTTACGTGGTGCGAATATCGAAATGGCCTCCCTGATTCAGGTGAACTTGCAGGAGGCTAATCTTCAGGCTCTTCACAACGTGACTATTCTCCAATTGTCCAAAGCCAGGTCTTTGCGTCAGGCTCGACTAGATCCACCGATCTACGAACAGCTGGCAAGGGAGTATCCTCATGTATGTGAGAGGGATTAGTTGGAAAACGTTGGGGAGTATCAAGAAATCTTTTCTGGTGAGGGAGAGTTCACGATGGGCAACCGTAAGCTTATGCCAATTTGTCGTAATGTGAGCTCCGAGATGATCTTCGTATCTGAGAGAGAAAGCCTAGGCGCTCTTTCGTGTGTAAAAAGAATGAGGGTGGCCGTCGAGGAGGTCTTGCAGGGGTTTGTGTTGGCCTCTGAACTTTAAGGAGAGCTACGTTGGAGTCAATTTTCCTCTTACGAGCGGATACCGCTGACTATTTGCAGGACCATGGCCGTGAGGAACATGAGACTGATTCCGGTGAAGACACCATAGGCCGATTGGACCCGGCGGGTGGCGGTATAGAAAATCGTGGTTAAGGAAAAGATGACGTATAACAGCGAGCCAGCAGCCAGCGCAAAAAACATGATGGTAAAGTAATGAGACACCGCGAATCCACTGATTAAGGTCCCTAGACAAGTTGGCAGACCTGCCAGCAATCCCATCAAGATGATATCTTTGAGCCCCGGCCTGGATTTTCCAGCCGAGCCGATGATGGCAAATCCTTCCGTCCCATTGTGTAAAGCAAAACCCATGATGAGGACCCCACTTAAGACCCATTCACCCTGCATATACGCGGCGCCGATCGCGAGGCCTTCGCCCAAATTATGGAGGCCCATTCCTAAGGCAATCATGTAGGGTAAAAACAGCTTGGATGGCTCTGTCCGGTTCCGACCCTGCTGGCGCTGCTCGATGAGCACCAGTCCCACAAACCCGACCAACAAGCTGCCGAGAAAGGCGACCCACGAAAGTAGATCGGTCGCGCCCGTGAATTCCACGGCTTCGTGCATGAGGTCAAAAAAGAGGTAGACGAGCACACCGGTGGCGATCCCGGTTAAATAGCCTTCCCATGATCGGCTCATGGCCTTTGCGATGACTAAGGCCAAGGCGATGCCCAGATAAATCGGGAAAACTCCCGCAATCGCCCCCAACCCGATTAATTGTCCAATTGTTTCCATATGGCAAATTTATCAAATACTAGAGTTTGTTGGCAATAATGAAAATTGCTTTCATTTTCAAATAATAGACAAAATGGGGTCGAGAATCAGTGAATCTCGGCTGTATGAATGGTCTCAAACAGTGCGCGAGGCTGAGAGAGCGGTTCCCATTGCAGGATGGTGAGCGAGTCGTCGACATAGACCGGATGGCGCATGCCATTGAGCACACAGGTCACACCGGGGGTGCTGGCAACGGCCCAAAGGGCTTTACGGGAAAAGGGTTCCTCACGTTTGGCTTCCGGTAATAAGGGGTCGATCATCTGACGAATTTCAGAGAGCTTTTTGGCACTTTTTTGCGCGGCCTCCATGCGCATGACCTTGAGGAGGGAGACGAGTTCAGGGACATACCGATTACGCCACGATTCCCATATTTGTTCTTTTTCCTTTTTGCCGGCGAAATGCCGGGTAAGCAGTTGGAAGACCTGATTGGCATGTGGGGCAATCGTTTGGGATTCGATTTGGTCCCAGTGCTCAAGATTTTGGATGGATGATCGAATCCGTTGCAGTTCTTCGGCCCAGTTGAAATAGTCCAGCGGAGCTGCTCCTTTTTCGGGTTTTGGGATCTGGGGTGCTAACACCTGTTTGTAGTCGTGTTCCAGCGCGGCGACTTTTGGCTGTTGGGCATCAAAGTTCGTATTGGAAATTTCCACCTGAGGGTCTGCGAGGCGGATCATTCCTCCGCCTTTCTCTGGGATGGCATTGAGTGGTCGGTTCACCAAGACCGCAATGTTGGCTTCCTTGGCCAATGCCAGCACTGCTTGCGACTGTTCCGGGCCGGTATTGGGCGTGAGCAGGGCTCCCGATTCAAACACATTCATCGGGAGTTGCAGGACACGAAAATGATGGTGAGGAATGCCGGCATCCTTTGCAGCAGCCTCAGCAGCTTTAAGCATACGAGAGAGTGACGTGGCTTCGGGATTATCGGGTTTGGCCGTGCAGGTATTGGAGGAGACTCCATAGAATTGCAAGCGGCCGGCAGCGATTTGTGTCTCTAGATAAATAAACGCCTGTTGCAGGCGTCGGTAAAATTCCTGCCTGAGATCTTCAAGTCTGATGGGATCAATCGACAAGTTCCGATTCTTGGCATCGGACAGGAAATATTCTGGATTGTGCAGGAGGCAGACATCCAGGGTTTCCAGTCCCAGGCGGTCAAGAGACAGAATGAGTTGTTCTTCTAGAAACGAAGGATGGAGGCAATGCCAGATGCCCTCGCCATATTTGACCATCTCGGGAAACGGTTTGCCGGCTTGTTCCCTGGCCTCAGCGCGCGTAAGATTGTTCCCCTGCACATAGCCGATTTTTGAGACCACGATGACTTCATCACGAGAGACCACCTGTTTAGCAATAAGATCTTTGAGCACCACGCCGACCAACCGTTCGCTCCCACCCTCGGCATAATTGGTGGACGTATCGATAAGGTTGCACCCGCCTTGTAAAGACTTTTCCAGTGCCTTTCGTTGGTCTTCCACTCCAACGTCGATCCGGTAGCCACCAAAGCCAAGGCGAGAAGTTGTCAGTCCGGTTGAACCCAACGTGGTGTATCCATGAGAGGAAGGGCGCGAATCCTGTGGGCTGGCCAGGATTCTGGCCACGTACTGTCCCGTTCCTTGAGGAGTGGCATGTCCGGAAAGGCCCTGGCTGGTCAGTGCCTGCAATTGTTCTCCCGGTGCTGAGGAGGTAACTCCCTGAGGGCTACTTAGCGCGGACGGTACGGCTTGAGGGTCGGTGATCGGAGCCTGGCAGGCAAAGTTCTTACAGACATAGAGTGCAGCTTTCCCATGGATCAGGGTTTTTCCGGCTAACAGGGGATGAGTCGGTTCACCCTCCAGCTCTTGGCGATAGGCCAAAATGCGGTAAGGCACAAAGCACGCATTCACCGCTGAACGGAATTGGTCATACCCCTTGTCGCCGGGGGTTCCTACTATCGCCAACTCTACCGGGCTCCGCAATAAGAGGTCGACAACCATGAGACTTTTCGAAAACCCTCTGGGCATCTGCCCGATTTGTTGTCCGTAGGCCCGAATGGCATTGGTCGCGGCTTTCCGAAAGTCTTCACGATCGCCATGAAATGATAGGCGGGCCAAATTGAACGCGGCCACGGCGTTCCCGCTCGGAGTTGCCCCATCAGCACCTTCTCGTCCCCGGATAATGAGAGCTTCGTGGTCGGTGGGGGTGGTAAAGAATCCTCCATGGTCTCGATCTTCAAAATCTTCCAGAATACGTTCAGCCAAGGAGACCGCCTCGTGGAGATACCGTTCGTGCCCCGTGGCCTCATAGACGTCGATCATGGCTTCGGCCGCATAGGCATAATCTTCCAGGCAGGCATTGAGATGCGCGTGCCCCGCGCGATAAGTGCGCCACAGCCGGCTTTCGGGACGTGAAAGTGTGGAGAGAAGGAAATCGGCAGCCCGGAGGGCCCCATCCAGATAGGGTTGGTGGTTGAACACCCGACCGGCCTCGGCCATCGTCCCGATCATCATGCCATTCCAGGCGGTGATGATTTTGTCATCAAGTCCCGGCGGTACACGTTTCAGTCGAGCCTGGTACACGGTCGGTTTCACCCGGTTGATCGTGTCGCGTATGTCCTCGGAGGAACAGCCTAATTCCTCTGCCACCGTTTCTAGTGATTTTGTCGTGCGTGGGATGTTGGTGTGTTCCCAATTGCCTTCCTCCGTGATGTCGTAATAGGCGCAGAAGCGAGTGGCGTCTTGTTCATTTGTCACGATTTCACGAATCTGTTCCGTGGTCCAGACGAAAAATTTGCCTTCCACCCCTTCGCTGTCCGCGTCAGTTGCTGAATAAAACCCGCCTTCCGGTGCGGTCATTTCTCGCAAAATGTAATCTAAGGTCTCCGTGGCGACCTGGCGGTATCGCTTTTCCCCTGTGACTTGAAACGCCTCAACGTAGGTCCGTGCGAGGAGGGCATTGTCATACAGCATTTTTTCAAAGTGCGGGGCTAACCATTCATCATCAGTGGAATAGCGCGCAAACCCGCCTCCAATATGATCGTACAGTCCGCCTCCGGCCATGCCATCCAGAGTTTTGGTGACCATGGCGAGTATTTTTTTCTCTCGACTCCAGTGATATTGGCGCAAGAGAAATGAGAGGCCGGTGGCAGGTGGAAACTTGGGCGCACGCCCAAATCCCCCATAACGTGCATCAAAATCGCGGGCAAATTGCTTGACGGCATCTTCAATCTCGGCTGCACCAACGGCAAGCGGAGATGCAGGTTGCAGGGCGGTTCGCAGACGTGTGGTGAATCGACTAGCTTGTTGGGCGATGTTGGATTGATCTTTCTTCCACCCCTCCCCAATGTTTGTCAGAATTGATCCGAATCCCGGACGACCATAGCGGTCGGTCGGAGGGAAATAGGTTCCCGCAAAAATCGGCTCCTGATCGGGAGTGAGGAATACGGTCATGGGCCACCCACCGTGTCCTTGATTCATCGCGGTGGTGGCTTGCATATAGATTTCATCCAAATCCGGTCGTTCTTCCCGGTCCACTTTAATGTTGACGAAGTAACGGTTCATGAGATCCGCGATGGCCTGATTTTCAAACGATTCACGTTCCATCACGTGGCACCAATGGCAGGCTGAGTATCCGATGGAGAGCAAAATGGGCTTGTTTTCTTGCTTGGCCCGACTCAGCGCCTCCTCCCCCCAGGGGAACCAATCTACGGGATTGTAGGCATGCTGAAGAAGGTAAGGGCTGGTTTCGTGAATCAGCCGATTGGGTTGGCGCTCGGTTGTGGATTCAGACATAAAGAATTTCTCGCTCAACGTGATCAGGATAATAAAAAATAGAGACGCTGTACTATGCGAACATTCAATCAATAGGCTAGGAAAAGAAGTGATTATTTTGGCTGTTCCCCGAGGCTTCGTTCATACAGCAACACTTTCCAGCCATCTTCTTCCGAAATGAAACCGTTGGGTTGGACAACGGGCAGCATCCCTGTTCCGGGCACCCGGCCGGTTTGTCCCATGCTGCCATTCTTGAGGACCCACATCATTTCACCAGGTGTTCGATAGGAGTTGAATTTCGGGTTGGTGAAATTTCTTGGTTGAATGGGAAGGTTTTTCGCGGCTGCCCCATCCCCTTTCCCTTCCGCACCGTGACAACTGATACAGCCTCCACGTCCCAGAAAGATTTCTTTTCCTTCGGCCAGGATTTCCGGAGTAGGCTCAAAGGGAGATTTCGTCGATTTGGCCTTGGCGATTTCATTCGAGGGGACTCGGGAGATTTTGATGTTGAATTCACCACCTGCGCTGCCATAGCCAGCAGGGTTGACCGACCAGGCTGGTGTCGCAAAGATGATCGAGAGGACAAGACTACTTCCCAGAATAGACAGGGGATGATTCATGGAACCCTCCTTCAATGAAATTTGGGATAGGCTGAAAAAAATAGGATATTTTGGGGCTAGCCTGCGTTCCCCACACCTTATAATCATTTAGGGTTGTGCGTTCATAAAGGTAGCCAGGATACCAATCATCAAGGTGTGGGGCAATCTCAGCCCCTTCTCCCTATCTATATGGTGAACCTCCCATTCATTTGACAACAGCCTCCTTGCATAGAGGGCAGTTGTGTTACAATTGCCCCAAAATTTTCCTTGAGCATTGGCATTATGGCGTTGAATGAACACAATCGACGGAAGTTTGTGGCTGGGATGAGTCGGCGGATTGCTAAGCTTCGCGATCAATCTGAGCAAAGCTTGGACTTTGCTCTCGAAACGATGTTTCAAGAGCGAACCGATGCCTATTTGCATGTTGAGCAGGGGTTGATCGAAGTTGATCGGATGTTAGGGCTGGTTGAGGGGGAGTTGGAGGACATTATCGAATTGACAGCCGCACAGCGCTTGGAGTCGCGGTTGGAATTTATTGAGGACCGGTTTGAAGAGTTTGAAAGCGAGATCAGGCAACGTCCTCGTCGTCGACGGCACAAGATCAATCTCTTTAATTTCTTTAAGGCTGCGGGAGGTGGAGGAGGGGAGGGAGAGCCCACTTCTGTTCGTGGAGAAATTCGTTCGTCTGTCCACGCCTATGAAGTGCTAGGTGTTGAATTTGGAAGTCCTTTGCCAGTGGTGACTCGAGCGTTTCGGGAGCGGGCCAAGAAGATACATCCTGATATCCGGCAAGGTGACCGCAGTGCTGAGCCGGAATTGCGGCGGATTATCGAAGCGTACCAATTTCTCAAGACCGACTATTTTGGCAATACGGCTTCGGATTCTTTTCAGCGGCCGTTTTGACTATTAGCCCGGCTCTATTCTGGTGCCAGGATCCCGTTAAAGGATTTTGCTGACTGTTTCAGGAGGACGGGCGAGAATCGCTTGGTCTCCTTTTTGGACCAGGGGACGTTGGATGAGATCCGGATGTTTGATGAGGATGTCTAATAATTCATCATCAGTGAATTGCGAGTCTTGCAAGTTCAGCTTTTTGTATATCTCTTCTTTTTTACGGATGATTTCTGAGGACTTGAGCCCTGCCTTTTTGAGGAGCCCTTTGAGCGTGGATTTGGAAAAGGTTTTTTCATAGTAATTGATGGCGGTAAAGGGTTGACCGCTTTCCTCGACTAATTTGATGACCTGTCGGCAGGTGGAGCAAGTTGGTTTGTGATAAATGACGATGCCAGCCATGGATGCGCCTCCTTTGTAAGTAGACTGTCTGCTCCTTCCGCCTTGACCTCCTTTTTGAGGCCATGCTACAAGCTGATCCATCCTTATGCGGAAGGATGAGTCTGATGTATACATGTGACAGAGGAATATTGCCAGGATGAGCGAGCCAAACCCATCGCAAGATTTTTTTTGTGCCTCTGAGACGGAGCGAACCTTAAAGGATCTTCGGTTCAAACGTAAAGGCCAGCCCGTGTATGTGATGGGTCATGAGGATCAGTATAAGGGCAAGGAAGGGGTATTTGAATTTTTTAATGTTCGGCTCGCGGTGGTCAAATTTCCCGATGAAAAAACGCTAGGATTTGATCCCATCGATTTATTGCTACCGTGTGAGATCAACGAGGATGGCGTGCCCTTTTTTGAAATTCGCTATTGCGAAACATGCGATCAAGTCTTTCCTCTGACCTCAGGGGAGTTTTATGCTCCTGCTGAGCGAAAAGAATGTCCCGAGTGCGCCCCGTAAGTCTCTATTGAGAATAGGAGCCTTTCCTTCAGGTTGCTTGGCTGTGCACTCTCCGTTTTCTTTTCTTTTTTTCTTCCTTTTTTTCGAATCCAAGAGTCGATTTCTCATTGATGAAATGGGCAGACCATCGTGATGGATGAAGGAGTGCAATCCTCGATTTGCCAGGCTATGAAGCTAATGGGATATTAAATGAAATTGGTCGAGTCGGTTGTGGAGAGTCTGAAGACAGAAGTTACCCATCCCCCCACTTCAATTTAGTGCGTAACACTTCAAAGTAACTTCGGTCTGGAAAACGAATGAGTTGTGTGCGATGGTCTGAAGCTCGAACATGCACAAGATCACCCGTCAGCATTTCTGCTCCCACTTGGCCATCGATTGTCGCCATGGCCGGTTCTTGACTTGTCAGTTCAATGGTGATCGGCACATCGCCAGGGGCGAGGAAGGGGCGGTGGGAAAAGGTGTGCGGGCAGATTGGGTTAATCAGAAGGACTTCAAGTCTTGGATCTAAAATCGGTCCCTTTGCCGAAAGGGAGTAAGCGGTCGATCCTGTCGGTGTGGCGACGATCAGTCCATCACCACGCAAGTTTGTCATGAAGGCGTGATTGACCCATATCTTGGTTGCGATCATTCTGGCCAAATGCCCTTTGCTTATCACCACATCATTTAAAGCTGAATAGGTGCCGATGATTTGGTCACCCCGCTGGAGCTGAACTTTTAACATCAAGCGTTTATCCAGTTGCCATTCCCCTGCGAACACTTTTTCTAACGCTGTGGGGAGATCGTCGAAGTTGATTTCAGTGAGGAAGCCCAGACCGCCCATGTTGACTCCCAAGATGGGGATTTCCCTTTGTTCAACGAGGCGCGCTCCGCTCAACATCGTGCCATCTCCGCCCAACACAATGAGGAGATCGGCTTCCTTGGCAATCTGAATACGGGTGGGACTATCCGAGGTAGGAAATCCTTGAGTGGAATCAAGAATGACAGTTTTGTGATGTGCCACCAACCAATCACGGAGATGGGAAATCTCCTGCAGTATGTTGGGTGCGTTAGGTTTGGTGATGATCCCGATGGTCTGGAAGGTAGGCATGAGCTTTGAAGGGGATGGTGTTGTCAGGAGCCACGATGGTAGTGTCTTCATTGATCTGATAGCAAGCGGGAAATTTTTGGAGAATGAGTAGGCAATTTTTTCCGTGCCGGGCAGGAGGCTTTTCTTAGCGTATTTTGATTGTTAGAGTGAATCCTCATCCCCGTTGCTGGGTCCTCTGTTCTCAAGCTTCTGACTTGACAGTTTTGAGGGATCACGGATAGACTGAAATTGTGAATTTTTCTCGAATTTTTTGTGGATAATAGACGAAGGCGTGAGCGAAAAGTTTCGCGAATAAATCGGCTAGAGGAGGTCCAATGTTCGAACGATTCACGGATCGTGGTAGAAAAATTATCATCCTTGCCAGAGAAGAAGCGGAACGGCACCAAAACGATTATCTAGGTACCGAGCATTTGGTGCTTGCCATCCTTCGGGAATCGGATGGCATTGCCCTGATGATCATCAAAAAGATGGGCCTTTCGCCGGAACAAATCCGTCTTGAAATCGAACGCAATCTGCCTGGGGGTGGAACGACGGTGACGTTCGGGGAAATTCCATTTAGCCCAAGAGTAAAGAAAGTGATTGAGTACGGTGTTGAGGAAGCCAGATTGCTGGGTCACAACCATATCGGGAGTGAACATCTGCTCCTTGGCCTTCTTCGAGAAGAAGAAGGAATCGGGGGGAAAGTTCTTCGGAGTTTAGGGGCAAATCTTTTAACGGCTCGTCAATTGACCGTCACGTTCTTGCGAAAATCAGGAACCAGGGAGCGAGATAAAAAAAGCAGCACACCTGCCTTAGATGAATTTGGTAGGGATCTGACGCAGTTGGCTCAGGAGGGAACGCTTGATCCCGTTATTGGACGGTCAGATGAAATCCAAAGAGTTCTTCAAATCCTTAGCCGTCGAACAAAAAATAACCCGGCCTTGATTGGTGAATCAGGTGTGGGGAAAACAGCTATTGTGGAAGGCCTGGCCCAGCGGATCATTGGCATGGATGTCCCGGACAATTTATTGAATCGCCGGGTGATTGCCTTGGATCTTGGTTCCTTGGTGGCAGGTACGAAATATCGTGGACAGTTTGAAGAACGCCTGAAGGTGGTGATGAAAGAAATTTCCCAAGCGGGGAACATCATTCTCTTTATTGATGAACTTCACACGTTAGTAGGTGCAGGTGCTGCGGAAGGCTCCATTGATGCCGCGAATATGTTAAAGCCGGCGTTGTCTCGTGGAGAAATTCAATGCATTGGGGCGACGACACTGGATGAATATCGAAAACATATTGAAAAGGATGGGGCGCTCAAGCGGCGGTTTCAGCCTATTTATGTTCAGCCTCCTTCAGTAGAGGAGACCGTGCAGATCATTCATGGGCTCCGTGATCGATACGAAGAGCATCATGGAATCGAAATCACGGATGAGGCGGTTGAAGAAGCTGTGAAGCTGAGTGAACGGTATATCACTGATCGGTTTTTGCCGGATAAAGCCATTGACCTTATTGATGAAACCGGTTCGCGAGCGAAATTGCTCACGTATGCCCTCCCTCCTGAGTTGAAGTCTCTGGAACAGGAACTAAAAAGGGTTGCTCGTGAAAAAGAAGTCGCAATCGGGCTTCAGAATTTTGAGGAAGCCGTAAAATTCCGTGAAGAGGAAGAGCGATTTCGGAAATTATTAGATGATTCCAAGCGGGATTGGAAGAAAAAGCAAGAGAAAAACCGACCGGTGATTTCCGGTGAGGATGTGGCGTATGTCATATCGAAAATGACCGGGATTCCCCTCTTTAAACTCGAAGAAGAAGAATCTGAAAAGCTGCTACATATGGAGGATTACCTTCACAAGCGAATTATAGGGCAGGATGAAGCTATTTCTGCCGTTTGCCGGTCTATTCGTCGGTCGCGGGCTGGATTGAAGGATGCAAAAAAACCAATTGGGTCATTTATTTTTCTTGGCCCGACCGGGGTAGGGAAGACGGAGCTGGCTCGCGCATTAGCCGAGTTCTTGTTCAATACCGATGATGCATTGATTCGGGTGGACATGTCAGAATACCAGGAGAAATTCACCAGTTCACGGTTGTTTGGTGCCCCTCCAGGCTACGTGGGTTATGAGGAGGGCGGGCAATTGACGGAGAAAGTGAGGCGCCGTCCCTATTCAGTTGTATTATTTGATGAAATTGAAAAAGCGCATCCAGATATTTTCAATGTGTTGCTGCAAGTTCTGGATGATGGAGTATTAACGGATAGTTTAGGCCGGAAGGTGGACTTTAAAAATACCATTTTGGTGATGACATCAAATTTAGGAACTCGATTCATTCAAAAAGGTGTGTCGATGGGATTTCAACGTGATGTGGAATCCGAGCATAACTCACGTATGAGGGGTGAAGTATTGGCCGAGCTGAAGCGTCATTTCAGTCCTGAATTCTTGAATCGTATCGATGAATTGGTTGTCTTCCATCAACTCGCGAAAGAACATTTGGTGAGTATTGTTGACATTCTCATTGGGGAGCTCAATGCCCGTCTTGTGGAAAGAGGAGTGCATTTAGATGTGTCCGATGAGGTGAAGCAGTGGTTGATTGATGAAGGGTTTGAACAACAATATGGTGCCCGTCCCCTTCGCCGAACTATTCAACGCCGTCTAGGAGATCCTCTCTCTGAAGAACTGATTAAAGGGCGGTTTAAAGACGCGAAGAAGATAAAGGTTGTCTTGACCGATCACACCCCCAGTTTTATTGAGGAAGAGGTCTTAGCGAATGTGTGATTGGAAGTAGGAACGGTCAGATCCTAAATGAGACCCTCAGGACCGATGGTCCTGAGGGTTTTGTTGTTTTTTGCTAAAGGAATCTTGGTGTTGTAAAGGATGTGCCTGTGGTTTTAGGAATTGAAACTTCGTGTGATGAAACGGCTGTAGCCGTGTTGGATCCCGAGGGTCACATTCTTTCAAATGTATTGGATTCGCAGGTTGAGGTGCATGCCCGTTACGGGGGAGTGGTCCCGGAATTGGCTTCGCGCCGTCATATGGAGTGCGTGGAACTTCTGACAAGGGAAGCCTTAGATTTGGCCAAGGTTTCTCTTTCCCAATTAACGGGTATTGCGGTCACCAATCGTCCCGGATTGGTGGGGGCCTTACTTGTTGGCGTGAATTTCGCAAAAGCTCTGGCTTATGCCACCAATATACCCTGGGTGACAGTGAATCATTTAGAGGGGCATTTGGCCTCCGCATGGTTGGCCAATCCGAATTTGCCAACTCCAACCATGGTCTTGATCGCGTCCGGTGGGCATACGCATTTGGCCTTGGTTCCTCATCGCGGAGAATATCAGTTCATCGGATGGACGATGGATGATGCAGCAGGAGAAGCGTTCGATAAAGGTGCCAAAATGCTAGGGCTCCCCTATCCGGGTGGTCCGGCTATTGATCGGCTCGCTGAACATGGCAATGCTCATTATGTATCCTTCCCTCGCCCAACGCTTCACAGCCAAAATTTGAATTTTAGTTTTAGCGGGCTGAAAACAGCACTCCGATATTTTGTGCGGGACGAACAGCAAAAAGGGAATTCCCCCTTGCCCGTGGCGGATGTAGCTGCCAGCTATCAGGAAGCTATTGTGGATGTGTTGGTGGGAAAACTTTGTCGCGCTGCCCGTCAATATGATGTGAAAGCGATCTCGGTAGTGGGAGGAGTGGCCGCAAACTCTCGCCTTCGCCTGAAGCTTGGGGAGCGGGCTCGCACATTAGGGTTGGATATCACTCTGCCTCCACGGGCGCTCTGCACGGACAATGGTGCCATGATTGCTGCTGCGGGGTTGGAAAAACTCAAGCGCAAGGAGAGGGCAGCATGGGATGTGGATGCGATCTCTACGTTGCAATGTAAATACGATGGGTCCGCGATGGCTGGAGTTCCCTCTCAATGACACACATGCTATGGCAAAAGGAGAAGAGTCATTCCGGTTGTCCTTGGTAATCTTCATGGGTTAAAGGCGAATCAGATTAGCCGAATGGAGCGTCTCTATCGTCGACGGATACCTCCAGAAAAAGTTGTCACACCTGAGGTGGCTCGGGAATGCGCCGAACTCACCTATGAGACGAGGCGCCAAATCGGGCTATTGATCAATCGACAAGGTCAGATAGAGTCGGTCTTGATTGGGGATCACCATGAATTGGTCATCCCACATCTCTCGCGGACTCGTTCAGGCCTTCGATTGTTGCGGGGAGTTCGTTTGGTCCATACCCACCTCAATAATCAACCGCTGACCCAGGATGACCTGACCGACCTGGCTCTCCTTCGGTTGGATTTAATGATCGCCCTCGGTGTGGGAAAAGATGGCAGCCTTCGGGATGTTTATGTGGCGCATATTCTTTCGAGTCCCATTCAGGGTCGAACGACGTTGGAATTACCGCCTTGTCCCTTTCACTCGTTCCAGTTGGATTGTCAGCAATTTATTCAATCATTGGAACAAGAGATTGTTCGCTCGAATCCAGGGTTGCGAGAAGGTGTTCGGGAGGGGAGGGCACTTCTGGTCAGTGTCAGCACAGGGAATGCCGCTTCGGAAGAAGGTCGTCTCGAGGAGTTACAAGAATTGGTGCGTGCGCAGGACTTGGAAGTGTTAGGGTGCATCACGCAACGGCTGGGGGCGATTCATCCGAAGTTTGTGGTTGGTTCGGGAAAGATGAAAGAGCTGGCAATCCGTGCGCTCCAGTCCGGTGCCGATACGTTGATTTTTGATCAAGATTTGACCCCCGCCCAAGTTCGGGGTATTTCGGAAATCACGGACCTGCGAGTCTTGGATCGCTCGCAAGTGATTCTCGATATCTTTGCACAACGGGCGCATTCCTCCATTGGAAAAATTCAAGTTGAGCTGGCGCAACTTCGGTATTTGCTTCCACGTCTTGCCCAGTCCAGTACGGCTCTTTCCCGGTTAGCGGGGGGAATTGGGACTAGAGGGCCGGGAGAAACTAAGCTGGAGACGGATCGCCGTCGAGCCCGTGAGCGCATTCAGCGACTGGAGCGAGACTTAGAGTCTATGGCGCATGGTCGTCAGGAGCAGCGAAAAATGCGCATGAAGCGAGGGCTCCCAATCATTTCCATAATTGGCTATACCAATGTGGGGAAGTCGACTCTGTTAAATGCGTTGACGAATAGCCAGGTCTCTGTAAAGGATCGCGTCTTTGAAACACTCGATACGGTTAATCGGCGATGGTATCTACCAGGTTTAGGGGATGTCATTCTAACAGATACCGTAGGATTCATCCGAGATTTGCCCAAAGATCTCATGGCGGCATTTCAAACGACCTTACTGGAATTACAGGAAGCTGATGTGTTGCTCCACGTGATAGATGCCCATGTGCCAGATCCCGGGCAGCACATTACCGCAGTAGACAATATTTTGAATGAATTGGGACTTGAAAACATTCCATGTCTGCGTTTTTTTAATAAGGCAGATCTGATGGGCGAAGAAGACGTGCAACTCCTCTGCCAGCGATACGGGGGAATGGGGGGATCCGCGTTACAGGACGCGTCGCTTCTCATGATTCAACAGGAACTCACGTCACTACTTCGTGGTCTTCAGGCGGAGGGTGTCAGGAAGGGGAAGTCTCAGGACAGGCCTCTCTATCCTCCTGTGGCTCCAGCCGAGACCTTTCCATGAGGGGTCTTGCTTCACCAACGGGTCGCCTCAGAACATCACGTCGTCCCATTGAATTGCCGGTGGCGGCGAAAAAGCGTGTAGGCCGGATCCTTGCGGCATTGGATCAATCCATCCCTGACGTGAGAGTAGAATTGGATTCCTCCAATCCGCTTGAGTTGTTAGTGGCCACGATTCTTTCGGCCCAATGTACGGACGAGAGAGTTAACCAGGTGACGCCGAACGTCTTTTCCCGCTATCGCACCGCAAAGGATTTTGCCAATGCCGATCCAGCGGAATTAGAAGCTCTCATTCGGCCAACGGGATTTTATAAAAATAAAGCGCGCCATCTCATTGGGTGTGGACAAGCTCTGATACAACGCTTTCACGGAATGGTGCCAGGAACGATGGAAGCATTAACCTCCCTACCCGGAGTTGGGCGAAAAACGGCCAATGTTATTTTAGGAAGCTCTGTGGGAGAACCTGCCATAGTGGTGGATACCCATGTGAAGCGGGTGGCCAATCGGCTCGGGTTGACGAGAAGCCAAGACCCGACCAACATTGAAGAGGATCTTCAGCGCCTCTTGCCCAAAGCGCAATGGACGGTCGGGGCTCAACGCCTCCTGCTCCATGGTCGATATGTTTGTCTGGCTAGAACGCCAAATTGTCCTCATTGTGTGCTTGCTTCAGACTGTGAATGGGAAGGAAAACGAAAGCCAACATGAAAAGCATGACCGGTTTTGGAAAACGAGAATCGCTTTGTCAGGGAACCATGGTTGGGGTTGAAATTCGATCCGTGAATCATCGGTTTTGCGAGATGATGATGCGCCTGCCTAAGCCTCTTTCTCATATGGAGTTGGGACTCAAAGAGCAAGTCAAGCGTATCTGTGAGCGTGGTCGCATTGAATTGACCGTGACTATGAATGGTGGAGGGTCTGGAGCCAATAAAACCGTACAGGTAGATCGCGCAATGGCGAGTCGGTATGTTCAAGGGTTACGGGATTTGCAGCGGGAATTCAAGCTGAGTGGAACGGTGGATGTGAATGTGGTGGCAGGGTTTCGAGATCTATTTTTCACAAGTGAGGAGTCCACGGTGATCAAGGATGTGCCCAAGGTTGTCGAGGGGTTAGTCCAGCGGGCCTTGACCGATTTAGAAAAAATGCGCAAGAAAGAAGGCACCGCATTACAAAAAGATCTCTTGCAGCGGGTTCAGATCGTCGAGGGACGGCTTCAGGTGATTCAGCAACGCATTCCTCTTGCACTGCAGGTGTCCGCTGATCGTCTGAAAGCTCGTGTCGCCAAGTTATTAGAAGGGGAGCGGGTGAACGAAGATCGAATTGCTCAAGAAATCGCCATGTTGGCGGAACGATCAGACGTGACAGAAGAATTAACACGGCTGAAAAGCCATGTGGCACAATTTCATTCAGCCCTCAAATCCAAGGATCCGGTTGGAAAACGGCTTGATTTTCTCCTTCAAGAAATGGGGAGGGAAGTCAATACTATCGGATCAAAGGCGAGCGATTCCGAGATCTCTGCACAGGTTGTGGACTTAAAGAGTGAATTAGAAAAGATCCGTGAACAGGTCCAAAATATTGAATAATCGATCAAGTCCTGTCGTAACCTCCGAGGAACTGTGTCATTAAAAGGGCAAAAATTGTTATTTGTTGTATCGGGTCCTTCCGGAGTGGGGAAGTCGACGCTCTGCCGGCACATCTTGAAGACGATTCCCGATGTTCGCCTCTCGGTCTCCTATACCACCAGGATGCCACGGTCTGGCGAAACGGATGGGAAGGAGTACCGGTTTATTTCAGAAGACGAGTTTCACACAAAAATTTCCGAGCATGCCTTTGCTGAATACGCCGAAGTCTATGGACGATTATACGGAACACCATGGATGGAGTTGGAGCAAGAGTCTGATTCGAACACGGATATCTTGTTGGACATTGATGTGCAAGGCGCGCGGCAGGTCATGAAAACGCTTCAAAAGGCCGTGACCGTGTTCATTTTGCCTCCTTCCTTGGAGGTGCTTCGGGCTCGTTTGGTTGAACGAGCGACGGATACACCGGATGAGCAGGAGCGTCGGTTTCAGAAAGCCCAAGATGAGATGCGAAGCTATACGGAATACCAATACACCATTCGCAATGAAACCTTGGGGCAGGCCATCGAGGAAATCCAAGCCGTCATTGTGGCAGAACGTGTTCGAACCACCCATGTCGATCCAGCTCATGTATTCCGATAGATGCTGCATTGACGGGATTGATTTGTGTAGACTACACACCTAAGCTTGTTTTCATCACAGAAAGGAAAGAGGACATTACAATGGATGCCTTATCGTTATTACCAGAACATCACCAAAAAGAATATGATTCGCGGTATCGGATCGTGCAGATTGCTGCCCAGCGGGCCAAGCAGTTGGTGCGAGGTGGAGAGCCGTACGGAGCCAGTAAATTTTCGAAAGACACCTCAAGGGCTATAGAAGAAGTGCTCAACGGACAAGTTCCATATGTCATTGGCCAGGAAGCCAAAGACGCCATTCGAAATGCCAAACGGTCGAATGAACGGCCTATCGATCCGGCGCTCTATGCACAGCCGGATGAGAATGCTCAGGAGATTAAGAAAGAATTGAGCGTGTATATCGATGACACGGCTCAACATCTTGGCACGGTGATCGGACCCGAGGAATAGCTGAATTCCCTTGGCGAGAGAATATAGACGATGAACACGGTGTTAGCAGGGAAGCGGATTATTCTAGGGGTGACGGGGAGTATTGCCGCCTATAAGGCGGTCGGACTTGTACGTTTGTTGACACAGGCCGGTGCAAACGTTCATGTGGTCATGACGGATTCGGCTATCCGCTTCATCGCCCCCCTGACGTTTGAAGTGCTGTCAGGGAATCCGGTGTCGAGTGATGTCTTTGCCGGCCATCAGGACATGAAACACTTGTCCTTAACCGAACAAGCCGATTTGTTAGTCGTGGCTCCCTGTACCGCGAACACATTAGCCAAATTGGCTCTCGGGTTAGCCGACAATTTGCTCGGAACCCTTTCACTCACCGTTCAATGTCCGGTGATGATCTGTCCAGCGATGGATGGCGAAATGTGGGCCCATCCGGCAGTCCAAGCCCATGCTCAGACCCTCTGCCATCGAGGGGTGGTCCTGGTCGAGCCAGAAGTTGGGGCGTTGGCCTCTGGAGAATGGGGACAGGGGCGTTTGGCTACCGAGGAAATCATCATGTCGACTGCGGTTGACCTGCTGCATCGCCGAACGGATTGGCAAGCGGAGCGTGTTTTGATATCGGCTGGTCCCACACAGGAACCCATTGACCCTGTGCGATTCATCAGTAACGGGTCATCAGGCAAAATGGGATTTGCCTTGGCCGAGGCAGCAGCCGCACGTGGGGCCGAGGTCGTCTTAGTGACGGGTCCCAACCAGTTAATGGCTCCGAAGAACGTGACAGTGATTCCTGTGGTCACCGCAGAAGACATGTTACAGGCGCTCACGGCGCGATTTGAATGGGCGACCACGCTCTTGATGACGGCTGCCGTAGGAGATTTTCGCCCCAAACAGGCGCATGCACAGAAAGTAAAAAAAGACCAATGGCAGGGCGAAGGGTTGGATTTGGAACGGACGCCAGATATTTTAATGGCACTCTCCGCCCAGCGTACACACCAACGTATGATTGGCTTTGCGGCTGAAACAGACCATCTTATTGAGCATGGACAAGCCAAGCTCGCCAGCAAACATCTGGATATGTTGATCGTGAATCATATCGGGGGAGAGCAGTCTGCCTTTGGAAATGATACCAATGAGGTGTATGTCCTCACGCCCGGTTCTGCCACGCATCACATCCATCGAATGCCGAAACGACAGCTCGCCGATACTCTCTTAGATCGTATCGTGTCCCTTCCGGTTAAAGCTTCCAGTCAGAAGACCCTGTCTTCACCGACGTCATAGTTTGTGCTCACCTGTTTGGGTGTCTCCTCACCCTTTTCCATCCGAAAGGAACAGAGTCTCCAAAGTCGGAGGGACCTCTTTGTCTGGTGAATGACTGAAGGTCGTAGTGGATTCGGGGGCGAGGAAAGGGATAATGAGTGAAAAAAGGAGTAGGAACATCAGAGAACAAGAAAAAACTTAACTTTAGATGCTGATATGCCGATAAGAATAGTATGGAAGGATTTTTTATCAATATCGTCTTTTTTGCCTGGCTCGTTTCCATGGTTCTTCTGGCTATCCGAAGAATCTAACCCCTCTTTTCAATGCCTGTTCAGAATAGAGTCGTGACTTCTCTTTCTGTCAGCCTGATTTCTCTTAAAGAACCCGGAGCAACGAGAATCATTGCTCAGGCTGGAGATGGCAACCTGCTGGTGGGAAGTGATGGCTGTTAATCGGCATCTATTGTTGAGCCCTCCTTGCGTAGTCGATGAGCCGAATCATGCATGCTCGGATTAAATCTTCAGGAACAGGAAAGTAACAAGAATGGGTGCCGCATGAACAGCTATGGCCTGAAGGCCGGATGGGTTTTTTGACCAGACGGCCTTGTTTTATGGAATGGCTCGGATTTGAATGGAATCGACCCGTTGTTGAGCCAGGACGTCTGAGATAATCACGACCTTATCTCCCGTTTGGAAATGTTCACGTTCTTTTAAAATTCTAAAGGCGGTTTGCAACGTTTTTTCAGGGTCTGAGCTAAAGTCGATCCGAAAGGGGTAGACGCCTCGATTGAGCGTCATCGTTCGACGGGATTGACTCCCGTTGGTGAAGGCATAAATGTTTGTGGAAAAGGGACGACAATTTGAGACAAAATCCGCCATGATGCCTCGTCGAGTGATCACGACAATCCCTTTGGCGTGTAATCCTTCTGCGAGTTGGACCGCGGCGGTGGCTAGTTGCTGTTTGTCTGTTGTCAGTTTCAACTGTTTTGCAAACTGCAATCCTGGAATGGCTTCGGTTTTGATGGAGATTTTTCGCAGATACTCGATGCATTTCAGCGGATATTTCCCGACCGTGGTTTCTCCCGATAGCATCACCCCATCGACTTCTTCATAGATGGCATTAGCCACGTCAGTCACTTCGGCGCGTGTGGGGATCGGATTATGGATCATCGATTCCAGGAGATGGGTTGCGACAATCACGCGTTTGCCGGATTCCGCGCAGAGCCGGACAATTCTGCGCTGCACATTCGGCAAATCCTCTAAGTTGATTTCTGCTCCTAAATCTCCGCGAGCCACCATAATGCCATCCGATTCCTGAATAATGGCTTCCAGATTGCGAACGCCTTCTTGATCTTCAATTTTGGCAATAATTTTTACCTTCCCGGTTTTGGGGCCCATGAGCTGTTTTAATTGTCGGATATCCTCAGCTTCTCGAACAAACGAAAGGGCAATGAAGTCCACATCCGCTGCTAAACCAAACGCAATATCTTTTTCGTCCTTTTGCGTAATCGCAGGGAGATTGACGCGGATCCCTGGTAAATTGACATGGCGTTTGCTTTTCAACACACCCCCATCAAGGACACGGCACTGCATGAGGCGACCTTTTTTTTCCAGGACCTCAAAATTGATCAACCCATTATCCACCGTAATTTTATCTCCGACATTCACCGCCTCGATTAAATCGGTATAGTTGATGTGAATAGAACTTTCTTCCACATCCATGGGTCCTCGCGCAGAAATAGACACGATGGTGCCTTCCTTGAGATTGAGGTCAATCGACAAATCTCCTGTGCGGATTTCGGGACCTTGCGTATCTAAAAGAATCGGAATCGGAAATGCGACCTTTTTATTGAGCGTCTTGATGTGTTTGATCACCTTGGCATGGGATTCGTGGGTTCCATGGGACATGTTCAACCGCACGATGTTCATGCCGGCGTCATACATTTTTCGTAACATCTCGTAAGATTCCGTCGCCGGTCCGATCGTACAGATGATTTTTGTCTTTTGCATGAAATTTTCCCTGTCAGTTCTTAAATGATCGCCAATTGTAAAAACTATCCCATCATCCTAAAACGGCAGTTGAACCGCCTTGCACCCGTTCATACTTTGAGACCCTCAGCCCGAACGGGTTTGAGCGACCATTACCTGCTTGGTGAACACCTGTTTGCCTGGGCGCCGCATCCGACGCCGTAGTCGAAGGGGAGCGGGAGTCCCAACTCCCGTTTGAGGTTCATAGGATCGTGGGTTCTAATGTCCCAGGAGTGCTGTTCGGCGCAGAAGATATCCCACCTCCCTGTGGAATCTCATAAAGTGTGGCCCACTACAGGTCAAACTATAGCATGGTCTATTGCCGACAGGGACTCCTCTATGTTGGCCTGGTTCCACTCACCTGGTGATTGAGACAAGTGGGTTCCTTTGTCAATGAAGCGCCAGGACCGTCTGCCAGAATTATCGTGTCGGCAGGAGATGAATCAGACGTTCATGGCTAGAACCTGTGTTGTCGATTAGGCTGAAAAGCATTACCATAAAGAAAGATTGATATGAGACCACATAACAGCTAAAGGGGTGGATGAGGTGAATAGATGAAGGCAGAAGCAGAAAACCTGGATTTTGTAACAATTGAGGGCCTGTTAACGTATGGCGAGGCGATTGCCCGACGCCCGCCCGTAGAGGGAGCGGAGCCTCCTCCCCCTCTCGCTTCATCGGGGGATCGCCCGCAACGAGCATTGGAGGCCATGGTCGCCATGCGACTATTTGTCCAGGATGCCCAAACAGGGTTTGCCAATGCCGCGGACTACAGAGACGCAAGGCATGCGCTGATTCAGCAAGCCTGCGGGGGAGATGAGTTGGTGTTTTTCGCTGCCTGGAATCAGCTTCTCGCTCAGGGCGAGCTTTCTCCCTTATTTCGAGCACCTATCGGGGTCACGAAAAAACCAATACGACGTCGACCCGTGGCGATCGTCCCACGTGAGCATATGACGCCTAATCTGGCTGAGGGTCGGATAGTCCTTGATATTGGCGAAGATCGCTACTGGTTGATGCCCCGTGATTTAAGTGCCCGCACGCTGTTTTTTACCATGCGGCATGGAGTCTCTCAGATGGATAGTAAGAAGTTCCGTGTGGGGCGCCGGTTTAGGAACGTCCTTGACCCCGAGCGGGGAATTCCCAAGGCTGAAGCCATCGGGACCGCACTTGTCCGGACGTTAGGCCTCGTCGGGAAACAACTGGACTTTCTCCACCTGGATAACTATCTGGATTCGGAATCGTTTGTCCACATGGTGAGTAAGAGTCCCAATACCCGGCAGCTTTTTGAACGGGTCGTCTCCATCCTGTCTCCCGAGACAGCTAAGGCCACCCAGCCCATCACTGAATGGGCGTTAGAATCCCAAGACTTTGGATGGGCCACCGGCATTGAGAAAACGACCGAAATTGAAGAAGCCGCCAAGGCCTTTGGGGTCGACACGAAGACGGCCCAGCGACTGATTAAACATCCGCTCTACAGTTATGCGGGAGGCCACTCGTTCTTTGAACTCTATGTGGATTTGGTCGATGGGTTCCATCAGTTGGGCCAGAGCCACCAGGGAAAAGTATTGTGTTTGTATACGCACAGTTCAACCTTGCGAGCGCTCTTAATTTTTCTCGATCCTCGTCCGTTCAGTGAAGCGTTTTCAGAATTTGGAGCCTACAAGGAAGGACAGGACAACGTCGTCCTCCTCACCTATGAACATGGGCAATTGTCGGGGTATTCCACTGCCGTCGGTCTTTCAGAACGAGAACGGGCGGCCCGTGAGGCCTGGATGACCGTAGAACAAGGCCGCCGTGAGAAGGTCACCTTGAAACCACGTCAAATTCGGCGAATTGTCGCCCTGGTCTCCGGTGGGGATTTTGCCGGAGCCGGTGCGGCCTTGAAGGAGCTTCGCGTCACAGGGAATCGATTAGGCCTCGAAGTCTATTTCGTGCAACATGGATTTCTGGGTTTGGCGAATAATTGGATTGAGTTGGTGACGGAGCAGGACACGCGTGGAATGAGTAATCACGCCAGCAGCCCGATTGGAAGCAGTCGGTTTGAAGATTTTAAAGATGAGGAGGCCCAACTGGCCGCCATTCATCATCTCAAACCGTACATGGAGGATGGGGCGTTAATCGTGATGGGAGGTGACGGAAGCATGCGCGGGGCTCGTGCCATCTATGAACGGTTTGGTATACAGGTCGTGGGGATTCCTGGTTCGATCGACGACAATATTGCCGGAACCACGTCACTCGGGCTCCAATCAGCTGTCGCCCTAGCCAACCAATCAATCGAGTCGCTAAAAGCGACCAGTGCGGCCATGGGAAGTGTCTTTTTTGTCGAAGTCATGGGGGCAGGATCCGGGCACCTGGCATTAATGTGTGCATACCAGGCACGAGCTGAGGGCCTGTTGGTCAATGAACATCCTGATCCTGATGCGTATATCGAGGAGGTCATTCTGGGCACATTGAAACAGACGTTGGGTGTCCGGAACAAAAGCCATATTTTTATTGTGGCCGAACGCACGCCTCACCGACATCATCCAGAGGGCGGGGTCCATGGCCTGGTGGACTATGTCGCCAGTCGGATCTCTCAGTGGACCCACCTGCAAACACGATCCGGGCATTACCCCCTCTCAGTGGCAACCAAAGCCACCATTCTTGGTCATACCCTACGAGGGGCCTTCCCGACTCCGGTGGACAAAACCATGGCTCAACTCTTCGCCTACGAAGCCATCCGGTGTTTGATCGAACAGCCCGAACAGGTCATTGGATGCATGTTAGCCTACCGGGACCCTGGAACCATTCAACCAATTCCCCTGCATGCTGTAGCACCAAAACCATTTGATTGGGAGCTCTTCGCTCGAATGCACGGAACCGAATTGGTCTAGCAAAATGAGTAGGTCATTCTTCCGTCTTAAATTTCTTCCCTTCTCTAATAACTTTTGAGACCCTGCGACCTCTTCGTCAGAAGGTATGGGGCATGTAGTAAATAGGCGTGTGTCAGGGCATGTGAAGGATTGTTGTGATTTCCAATCAAGTAAGAACCATAAGGCTATCTCCGGTACGTTTGCCTTCTTAACGAGCCTTCTTGCAAAGGGGTCTATCATGCCGATTGGAAAGGTCACTATTCAATTTACGCTTGTCACTGTGTTACTCCTTACCGGGTGTGGGGGAGTGCAGTCGGGACAAATTCCCGCATTGAATGGTTCCCAGTTGCCAGAAGAGCAAGGTTGGGTGGTTTCCACCAACGCTGTTCGCCCATTGGACGTGGTGACAAATGGGAGTGTTTTAACGCTCAACACGATTGGAGTCCTAAGAGCTATCGACCAACTTCCAGGGAAAGCGTTCGTGTGGTTTTATAAGGACATGCCTTTTGACTTCCAAACGGAATTCTCAATTGAGTTTACTTTGCAGGTGCACAAAGTGGAGCAACCGCATAATTTTCTTGATTCGGGCATTATGTTTTATGGTTCTATCGATACCTCTGCCGGTAGCTTCGCAGAAGGACCACGAAGTCATATGATCTTCTTTGACGAGGATGCCATTGGATGGGGAGACGAAACAGGGAGGTTTGCGATGGATACCACCGACAAATTCCACACCTATACCTTAAAGGTTGAGGGTGAAAAATTTGCCAAGGTTTATGTTGATGGAAAACTTGCGTTGCAACGAAATGACTGGGTGGGAATACCCAGAATCGGCTTTGGGGATATGACGAATGATGATGGGGTTAATGGAAAGTTTTCTATAGGAGACATCATTGTGACCTCCGATCCCCGACTCCTCCCTTCACAGCCTGCCCCCCGCCGTCACCTAATACCTCCTTCACGACGTGCTCCCAGTCGTTAGAATAGGGGGCAAAATTTTTGTTGACTAATTTCTGCCTCAACCTGTGACACCCGTTTCTTGGAGCGTTGGTCAGCGGCCTGTTTCGCCCGGACCTGCGCACAGGTCCAGCCCACGACCCCATAGCTCTCCATCCCAACGTGCACCGCCGTTTCCTGCAACGTCAGATCACACAGTAACTCGACCAGATACATCGCCGCCTTGCGAGCATGGTTCGTTTCCCCGCGACGGCCGCTCATTAAAGTCGTGACCTCCACCTCAAACACCATCGCGACCCGCTGCATCACCTGCCGCACCGAGGGGCGACCGGTCACCCGCTCATAGCGCGGATGCTCCCGCGAGAGGCGCTGGCCCTTGTTCTTGACCCACCCCAAGAATCCTTCCGTGCCTAACACCGGCAACTGGCGTTTGGCCGCGTAAAAGGCTTCCAACGCCTCCTCGTTGCCGGCCACCGCACATTCATGAAAGGTCCGGGGCGTGCCAAAGTATTCCAAAGCTTCTCTCACACGCAGCCACGAGGAGGCGGAGGTCGGTTTCAAGTACCGGGCATGGCTACTCCAGCCGTACGTTTCCGGTGATGTGGCCAAATAGCCTGGACTGGGTTGAGATGAATGTACCGAAACACCGAGCCTCAATAGGCCTCCGCGTCTACCAGGATCGCTTGATAGCGCTCTCGAAACAATGGCCCATCCGGCCGATGTGCTCGATGAACCCGTCGGGTACATCATTGAGATACCGCATGACGTGCCCCAGATTCCTGCGGGCGGGCGCAGACACAGATGAAAGTGATGGCCCATCGAAAATTGGCGAAGTCCTCCACCTCCCCAAGGGGTATGGGTCTCGCCCAGCACCTGGAGAAATGTTTCATAATCAGTGGGAGTACAGAGGGTCGCCTAGCGAGGCAGACCACGGTTCATCACATGATAGACCGTACTCGGATATTCAATACGCAGAGGCCAAGGCGTCCGAGCAGCGTATTGCCTGCGCACGAAACTCTCAACAAAAGGCTTGCCCCCGATATCAGCCAGAGATTTTTGAGGACAAGGGCCTGGTGAGACTTGAGCATAGAAAACACGATATGAATTACAGAAGAAGGTACCATACGGATAGTTGGGTAGGGTGGCTAGTTGTCTGATGTTGTCCAAAATTTCAAGGGGGACACATTAGTAGAAGAGACAACTTGAAATTATTGACACAATAGTGTGAACTACCTTTGGAGCATTGTTGGATTAATAATGAAACACATGGGAAGACTCAGCATGTGGGTAGTGTATTTTTTTATGAAATAGGCATTTATTCCCCAACCTTGCGGGATTGAACTTATTGTAAAACGGTTCCCTTTTGTAAGAGTCCTTTTCTTAACACAGAGAATATTATGCCTAATAATTCCCCCCAATCAGGCCAAGATTCAAAGGCTGGGCCAATAGCCTTTGTGCTTGTGGCTGCCATTCTGAGCGGCATTTGGTTTACTCAACCGCCTTTGAAAAGCTTTCGCCAAGGAGAAGTCTCCCAGGAATTACTCCGCGAAAAGGAAGATGTGCAAGCTCGTCTTTGGCAAGATCCTTTTCTTGCCGTTCAAAAGCATGAGCAGGAGGAAGAGGAAGGAAAAAAACAAGATCAAGTTAACCTCACCCATCATTCCTTTGAATCCTTTAAAGAAAAAATCAAAGAAAAGTTTTCACAAAATGATACCTCTGAAGCCATTACCATTGTGATTAATATGGTCGACGGGGGGCCTTATGCTGAAGCCCGAGAATCGAGGATTCGTCATCGATATGCCGTGGTGTCGGGTTTAGGGGTGAAGAATTTTGTGCCTGAAGACTCTCAGAAAATTGGATTTTTCCGATTTCCCTTAACGCGTGAAAAAAAGGACTGTCATTCGGGTACAGAAGTCCCGAAAAAAGCGTGTTCTGATGCCCCAGATGCTCCGGCGTCAAAAATGGAAAATCCTCAGAACAGTAGAGATGCTAAGAACGTAAAAGACTGTAGTCTGAACTCTATCGGACAAATAGAAAAGTGCCTTGTCGTGCCGTATGAGTGGTACAAAACGGACCCTATTCTCACGCTTTCCAGTGAAAAGGAAGATGGTGAGCATAAGGCAAAAGAGGATGGCAATGGGCAGGAAAAGGGCGAGAATCAGACAGATGTGGGTAATTTGGTTTTAGTTTTATGGATCATGGATGAGGTTTTGGATCATGAGACGCCTCTCCGCGATCTTCATAGTCTGGTATACGCGCTCAAGCAAAATATTCCAAATGATAAATTGAAATTCAAAATTATTGGGCCACGAACGACGACGACTCTCAAAAATATGGTGAAAGAGTTAGAATCGAACTCGACTGAGAAAGATGCCGAAAAAAGCCAATCAACTGCTTTAGCAGACGTGCCGTTTTTTTCTCCTTGGTCTACTTCCCCGGAATGGCTTCTCCTTAAGCCAGAGCCAGAGCCAGAGCCAGATGCGCAGATGTCTATTGGGTCTCTATTTATGAAAATTGAGTCTCTATTTATGAAATATGATAAGGATGAGGAAGATAAACCAGACAAGCCAGACAAGGAGTCTATTCAAGATAAGAAAAACACATTTATTCGGACTATTGGGACAGACGATCAATTGGTTGAAGCTCTGATTCAAGAGCTGTGTCGACGAGGGATGGAAGTGGGTCGGGAAGATGTTCCTATTACGCTGGTATCAGAGTGGGACACTGCGTATGGGCGTGCTCTTCCTTTGACGTTTGCGGCTATTGTTGCCCAAATGAAAGAAGATAGATTTCATGCTAGTGATTTCACAGACTTAAAAATGTTTATAAACAAGTTGCAAGAAGCAGCGGATCCTTTATCGCAATACCTTAAAGAGCAATTTTCCAAAACAACAAGGGATCTAGTCGATACTTACAATGATTCCGAATCTCCCTCTGAGCAGATTGAAACAGCTCTTCTTGGGGAGCTGAACAAATTACTTCGTGGTCCTTCTCTTTACCATGAACAGCGATTCGCAAAAGAGGAATTAGGAAAGAGAACTCGTAAATTGATTGAAAAATTAAAAGAGAAAGAAGAGAAAGAAAAGAAAGAAAAAGAAAAGAAAGAGATTATTGCTTACCTCAATAAATTATTCTTGGAAGATGCGTACCCAGAAGAAATAAACTTCTCTATTTGCCGCCACGAAAAGTTTCAAGATAGGAATTCCAAAACGCATTCCGATCTTCGGAGAAAAGTCCAGGCTTTGAAACGGAAGCCAGAGAATTTAGCCAACTTGGGAATCAAACAATATGCCTATCTTCGGGGATTGGACGGAGAGTTACCTCAAGAATTTTCTTCAAAAACATCAAATTCCTCTCAAGGGTCCAATAACTCGAAAGGATTATGGGGGAAAAAGCAAGAGGTGTCATCAGACATTAAAAGACCTGAAGGGGCTACGCAAATCGATTATGTCAGGCGACTGACTTCTCGAATTGAAGGAGAGATGGGTGAAGGGGGCACACCCGTCAAGGCCATTGGGGTGTTGGGGAGTGATGTGTACGACAAACTTCTGATTCTTCAGGCTCTGCGACCTCGTTTTCCGAATGCTATTTTTTTTACCACTGATCTGGATGCCAGGTTTTTGCATCCCAGTCAAAAGGATTGGACACGGAATCTCCTGGTTGCTTCCCACTATGGTCTGGCCTTACACAAGAATTTACAAGGTATGGTTGCTCCGTTTCGGGACGGATATCAGACGGCGGTTTTTCGGTCTGTTCTGCAAGCGTTGTGTTCTCCAACTGACAACTCCCTTTGTGGTTTCCCGCAAGTAGGATATGGAGAGAAGGAAATACGGTTGTTCGAGCTGGGGATGACGATGCCGGTAGATTTAAGCGAGTCCGATGGGAGCCATGTGCATCCAGATCCTATCCCACCCTCTTCGCTCTATTGGGAAAAATCGTTCCATCCCTTGATCCTCTTGTCATGCTTGTTGCTTGCGCTGATGTTGATTGGCCGGTTTGTCATTGCCGGATTTCTGGATGACCGGACGTGGTGGGCGATGGCTGTATACTGCGTGGTGATCGGATTGGTTTTGTGGTTCTCTTGGGATCTTTCCAAAAGCCGCGAGTTGTTGTATTGGACGGGCGAGCCTTTTTATTGGTTTGAAGGTGTGAGCATATGGCCATCGCAACTCTTGCGAGTAACGGCTGCGTTTTTATGTGTGTGTTTCTTGTTGAAGATCTATGGTGAATTTCATGATAGGGAAACTCCTAAGAGTGCTAAGAGTTCTGGAGGATCGGAGGACACGAGTTGGACAGTATGGAAAGCCACATATGAAGAAAGGTACCCTCGGTGGAAGAGAGTCGTGGTTTATAGTGTTATTTATGTTGTTTTTGCAATTTTGTTATGGACTCTTATAGGGCAGCCGGAGAATGACGTTCTCTACCGAGGGCAAGTTGAGGATTCTTCTTTCACACGGAATACTGTGGTGAAAGGGCCGTTGCTCATCGCCGTGCTTTTGCTTATTGGACTGATTTGGCAGGTGATTGAGCGCACATTAGAGTGCTGTCATTTCGTTCGAAACTCAGGGAAAAAGTATCAAGTCTGGCCAGTAGAGAAATCGTTCATTGTTGAGGTTGCCAACCGGACAGAGAAAGTAGGACAAATCATTTATTACCCGGTTATCGCGTTGATTGTGTTGGCTGCGTCGCGGTTTTCACTTTTTGACAATTGGGACTTCCCTCTTGCCCTTATTCTTATCATTGGGATTAATTTTAGTCTCATGCTGTGCTGTGCCGTGGTTCTTCGAGTATCAGCAGAAAAGGCGAGAAAAGAAATCTTGGAAAGCTTGGAAGACAAACTTTTTCAATTTACTGTGGAAGGGAATGACTCAAAATTTGCCTCAAAATTGAGATCCCATAAATTTGTCATCGATGAAATCCAACGTCTCAAACATGGGGCCTTCGCTCCCCTGAGTCAACACCCTATTTTTGGAGCCATTCTTTATCCGTTTGGTGGTGTAGGACTTCTTGTTTTAATTGAGCATTTTATTACCTGAGAGCATATCTAGAAGCTTGTAATATCCTGGGTTTTCAGTGCGAAGCCGGGGTGAAATAGCTTGTCTGTTTGCAGCCATTCTGACCGGGACTCACTCTTAAGGCCTTCTATTTCCTTTCAAACTGTGGCGCACAAGAGATGAGAGATCACAAAATTAGATATTGTCGGGAAAAGCTCTGGGACCCACAGTTGACGGCCCAATGGGATCGCCAAATGAATGGTAGATAATGGTGCCGAATTCGGCGAACAATCAGGGTCCATGGTAGAGCATAGAGTGGCTTAATTGGAGCAAAACGTTTGAAGGAATTAGGCCCTTCCTCCGTATTGGTAGAGAAGCCGATCTTGTGGCTGACTGCTGGCGGATAACGGGTGATGGGTTGAGAGGAGTGTCGAGTAGTTCAATGCCCGTCTCTAGAGGAGATTGTTGATTCTTAAGCTGGAAGAGCTATAGTAGAATCTCTTCCATTGGCCGGAAGTGGGGAAGGAGATTTTTGTGTTTGAGTACTCTCAATCTCATAAATAGTTAGGGATATGGGGCCGCTATGGGGCATGTGGTAAATGGGCGTGTACCAGGGCATGTGAAGGATTGTTGTGATTTACAATCAAGTATGAGCCATAGGGCTATTTCCGGTACATTGGTCTTCATAATGCGCCTTCTTGTAAAGGGCTGTGCCGGGTGGATCGGAAGAGCAACTATTCTAAGTACGCTTATCCTTGCGTCCATCTCAAATTACGCTTGTCACTGTCCCTGGTGTGGACCGCAGACGGAACAGATGAGGGTATTGGATGGTGCCCAGTTGCCAGAAGACCAGGGTTGGTTGGTGTCTACGAACGTGGTGGCCCCATTGGACGTGGTGACAAATGGGAGTATGTTAACGCTCAACACGATTGGTGTCCGAGGAGATATCGACGAACTTTCAAAAAATAACGCGTTCATGTGGTTTTATAGGAAAATTCCTTTTGACTTCAAATCAGGATTCTCAATTGAGTTTACGTTGCAGGTCCACAGAGTGGAACAACCGCATAATTTGTTTGATTCAGGCATTATGTTTTATGGTTCTATAGACACTTCTGCTGGTACCTTCGCAGAAGGACCACGAAGTCATATGATATTTTTTGATGAAGATGCTATTGGATGGGGAGACGAGACGGGGAAGTTTTCGATGAATACCACGGACACATTCCACACCTACACCTTAAAGGTTGAGAATAAAAGATTTGCCAAGGTATACGTTGATGGAACACTGGTTTTACAACGAAACGATTGGGTGGGGATACCGAGAATTGGTTTTGGTGATATGACCAATGATGATGGGGTCAATGGAAAGTTTTCTATAGGAGACATCATGGTAACAGGGAAAAGGGATTGAAGGCAGGCCTCCCCGTCCCCGAATCCTCCACCATGCTATTGATGGGATCGGGACTGCTGAGGGTGAGCATGTTTGTCTGGCGAAGGGAATGCACGCAACAGGCTTAGCGCAAGTTCAAATAAGTCTGCATGTCACAAGAGCCTGACTCCTGCAGGGGGTGGGCTTTTGTATTTTGAAGAGGGTCAGGAGTCGTGAATTATTTCTTGTGGGGCTAATCCACCCCTCATTCAGGCTAACTGTTACGTCTCACGCCGATCATGTGCTGGCCTGGTAGGTGTACTCGGCGGCTTTCGCACCCAATGCATCTCTCACGACTTTTGCCAGGTGCTTCGGCGGACAGCTTTCGTCTCGGTAAATATGCTTTTCGATACGTGCTTAAGCCTTCGTGGGTCTCTGTGGCATGCCAGCCGTAGCCTTGGCCGCTTGCGCGCCAAAGCTGGCTTCAGCGGCGAGCGCGAAGGCTGGCGGAGAGGGTGGGATTTGAACCCACGGTCCCTTTTGAGGACAACGGTTTTCGAGACCTTGAAGATTCAAAAAGCGAGGATGGCGAAAGCTCTGATAAGACCTAATATTCCACTGGTTTTATTGAAGATTGCCCAATGACGAACTTTGCATCTAGTTGCATAGGATGTGAAGGGTCTTAGGGAAAAAGGTTACATTTACGGTTACACCTTCTTTGCTCAAAGATATTCTCACCGGTGCCTTGTTAGATCCTGATTAAAAACCCATAAAGGGTATCCGGCATCCATTGGGGGTTTTCGTCTATGAACCAACGTCAGGGCACGTAAAGCCTCATACAGTGGGGTACGTGTCGGCCTAGTAGAAAAGAGAATCAACCTCCGATGTAGATATTATTCCTCCATTTGTCTATTCTTTGCCCTAAATGGAAGGATGACTGAATCA
>Ga0224497_10000164_pt1 | contig 50800 bp, 56 predicted proteins | sample SF_Jul11_sed_USG_4_FD_167970 | JGI IMG/M metagenome (GOLD analysis project Ga0224497, IMG submission 167970) | Sediment microbial communities from San Francisco Bay, California, United States - SF_Jul11_sed_USGS_13 | ecosystem: Environmental > Aquatic > Marine > Sediment | place: USA...
AATGCTTCTTTTTTCCTTTTTCTCCTTACTCCTCACGCCTTACGCCTCACTTTTCCAATCGCCTTCGTTAGTGTCCTTCCGGTTCGATATGGACCACCACATCTTCCAAAGATTCAAAATGATCAATGAGATACTCTTCAACCCGGGTCGCAAGAGTGTGGGCTTTTTTGACGGACAGTGTTGGATCAACGTGAATCGAGAGATCCATGAACACATGATGGGCCAGCCCGCGTGTTCTGATATCGTGACAGTCCAGGACGCCGGGTATCGACATCACAGACGTTCGAACCTCCTCGGGGTCCAATCGAATGGCATCCGTTAAGGAAAACAGGACGTCTTTGAGCACCACAAAAGCCGTCCAGGCGATCACGCCGGCAATCAGAACCGCCACCAAAGGATCAATAAAGGCATACCCGGCTTGTATAGCCAATAATCCTACCAGGACCGAACATGACGTCAGGACATCACTCGCGGTGTGATAGGAGTCCGCTGTGAGAATGTCGCTCTTGAGTTGGGTGCCTTTTAGCCGTTCCCATCGGGTCACGAAAATATTGACCCCCATGGTCACGATCATGATGAAGAAACTGATGCCGGTCACCTGAGGGTGCAGGTCCAAGGTCCATGACTGATAGGCTTTCCAAAGAAGATAGACGCAGGTCATGACAAGAAAGCCTCCGATGGTTCCGGCTGTCAAGGCTTCAAATTTTTTATGACCATAGGGGTGATTGGCATCGGGAGGAGGCTTGGTCAGCCAGAGCCCGATCAGCCCAATCACATTCGAGAGCCCATCGAAGGAAGAATGAAGGCCATCAGCCTGCATGCCCAGTGAATGAGTCACCACGCCATAGCCCCACTTTGCGGCGGCGACAGCCAGGTTCAATATGAGGATCCACCACAGAATCCGGCGAATTTCTCGAAGACGGCTCATGGATGGCGCAAAGGGATCAAGAACGGGGAAGGCGGATTCTTTGTCCGTGTGAAAAGGTGGCTGTCATCGGTCGAATAGTGTCCAGAAATTGTCAGAATAGTTTCAAGGAAAGGGGCCGACTTTGCTTGTTGTGCCCACAGTCAGTTGCAGAAATCTATGCCCCTTCTCTCACCCACGCAGCGTTTTTCCGTCATTCCCACATTTCTATTCCGTCATCCCCGCTGGGAGTAAGCCGGGATCTATCTGAACAACTTCCAAGATGGATGCCCGATACAAAATGTCGGGCATGACCAGTTTTTTCAGCATGCCTACAGGTTGGGATCCTTTCAACCCTACATTCTCCGCGCGTCCCTTGTCCGTCATCCCCGCCGGTAGGTAGCGGGGATCCATCCGAAATGAAGAGCAGATGGATGCCCGATAACAAACATCGGGAATGACCCGGATGGATGGATGCCCGATACAAAATGTCGGGCATGACGCCGGGGGATGGAGCTGCCCAATATACCCCAATATACGATGTCGGGCATGACGCCGGGGGGATGGAGCTGGCCAATATACCCCAATATACGATGTCGGGCATGACGCCGGAGGATGGAGATGTCCAATCAATACGCGATATCGGGCATGACGCGTAAAAAAGATTCTCCTTCCCAGTCTTCACACGCACACGCTTTGTTGGAATGACGGGAACTGATGTTGAGTCGAATGCCATGGGTGAGTCAATTGTTCCTCTTGGATTGTCCGAGAGAGCAAATCTTGCATTTGAGAATTTTCGGCTTTTGGTTGATTGTGTTTACGCTTCGAATGTTCTCACTATATCAAGAAGATCTTGGGTGAGCGAGAAACCATGAGGGAAACCCACAGGCGAAGGGGTGGTTCCCGGATGGGAGAGGAACCGTCATTCTCCAGCCTTGGCAAAGTCGATGAAGCCTCGCTCTACATTGGTGCCGATGAGATCCACCTGCACTCGATCGCCCACGTCGAGGCCATCAAAACCGGACACAAGTCTTCCCTCGACCGGCAGTGACAAGAGACGAACCCACGTGCCCTTGTTGGAGGCGCCTGTCACAAGCGCGTCAAACCGTTGTCCGATCTTCGATTCCAGCAACAACGCGGCGGCTGATTTCTGGAGACGGCGCTCAACTTTCTCGGCATCGGTTTCCTTGGCGGTACAATGAGCGGCGAGAGACGTGAGTTCCCCTTCCCGGTAAGGAACCGGATCTCCCGATAAGGCTGCCTTAATCAGCCGCTGCGTGATGAGATCGGGAAAACGCCGGTTGGGGGCTGTTGAATGGGTATAGGCCTTCACCGCCAGTCCAAAGTGACCTTGAGGAGTCTCTCCAGGAAGGTTGAGCACATATTCGCCCCTCCCCATGAGTTTGATGATGGTGAGGGACAGATCGGGAAATCCTAACGGGTCGGCGTGTTTCCGCTTGAGAAGAAACGTTTCCAGAGCACCGGCATCGGGTTCAGACGGAAGCCGCTCATCAAGTGATGAGGCGAGGTCCACAATCCGCTGCCACCGTTCAGGTGAACGCAAGACCCGGCGAAGGGATGGAAAACCGTTGGCCGTGAGATAGCGGGCGGTCACGCCGTTGGCCGCGATCATGAAGTCCGCGATAATGTCCTTGGCCCTGTTCGTGGTTTCGCGTTCCAAATCCTTGAGTTCATCCTGGTCAAAGACCGGACGGGTTTGTATGGTTTCAAGATTCAGGGCACCGTGAAGGTGCCGGAGCGCTTTCAGTTGTTGGGCCATGCGGTCCTGGAGTCGAAGATTTTCGTCGAGACCGCTGACCCTGGCGATCTCTGGTGGTATGGATCCGTGACCCTGTAGCCAGGCCGCCACCCCGTTGTAGGTCAGCTTGGCTCGATTACGCACCGTCGCTCTAAAGAGGTCCGAACGCTGAAGTGATCCATCCCCGGCGAGAACCATTTCAATGACGAGAGCCAGGCGGTCTGATTCAAAGTTGAGAGAGGTGAGATCCGTGGAGAGTTTTTCCGGCAGCATCGAAAACGTCTCGGCCACGGTATAGACCGAGGTGGTGTTGTGCCGGGCATGATCGTCAAGTGCCGATTGCTTCTTGACGACTGCGTCAACGTCGGCAATAGCCACAAGGATCTTGACGGCCCCGTCGGGCATGGGTTCGGCAACCGTCAGCTGGTCCAAATCGCGCGAATCATCATTGTCAATGGAGCACCAGAAAAGGGTGGTGAGATCACGCGTCGATTCTTTATCTTGCGTCGCAGGCCCGGAGATTTTGTCAAGCTCGTCGATGACCTGGCGGGAGAAATCGGGAAGCAGCCCTCTTTCACGCATCGCCCGGCGGGCAATACGTTGCAAGATGGCGCGGTGTCGCCTGTTGTTTGAATTCGTCATCATGGCCCCTTTCTGGAATACCCCCCGTTGATCGGTTGTTGCTATTCACGATGCGCGACTCTTGTGGAGATCGATAGGATTCTGCTGTTTCGCGTCGGATTGGTCCCATTCACCCCGCTGTTCCAAAGAGCGCTCCGACCCCTGCGGTCAGTCCCATGGCCAGTGCACCCCATAGCGTGACGCGCATGGCGCCCGTCATCATAGGGGCACCGCCCACGCGCGCCGCTAACCCTCCTAACAACGTGAGAGACACCAGTGATGTTCCGGAAACCACAGGAATCAGGTTGGCCTCCGGAACGATGGTCGCTGTCAAAAGAGGCATGGCGGCTCCGACAGCGAAACTGCCCGCTGAGGCCAGTGCAGCTTGAATCGGACGGGCACGGAGATTTTCGGAAATTCCGAGTTCGTCGCGGGCATGCGCGCCTATGGCGTCATGAGCCATGAGTTGTCCGGCGACCTGTTTCGCAAGCGGAGGATCAAGGCCTCGTTCCACATACAGCCCTGCGAGTTCCTTGTGCTCACCTGAAGGGTCGGATATGAGTTCCGTGCGCTCAAGCGCAAGGTCGGCCTCTTCGGTGTCTGCTTGTGATTGGACAGACACATATTCACCGGCAGCCATCGACATCGCCCCCGCGACCAGACCGGCCACTCCTGCGACCAATACCTCGCTATAGGTCGCACCTGCCGCCGAGACACCGAGCAGCAGGCTCGCGGTCGAAATGATCCCGTCGTTGGCGCCCAATACCGTCGCCCGCAGCCAGCCGATGCGTTCTGTGCGGTGTCGTTCCCTATGTCTTATAAACATGTTTGATGCTTTCCTAATGGGCATCCACCCACCAATGCCACATCGCTTCCCGCAGTTCGTTCGGTACACGGAAAGAGAACCCGAATGCCTATAGGCTTTCTTTTCACTCTTAAGCTTCCGATCTTACTTCGCAAGACGTTTTCGAATCGACTGCAACTCTTTCCGGCGCGCCTTGGTCGGCTGAGGGTAACTCATGTTGAGACTTTTTAACATCTCTTGGATCACATGCGAAATGATGAGCCTGGCGTTTTTTTTGTCATCGGCCGGCACGACATACCAGGGAGCGCTTTCTGTGCTTGTGGCACTCAAACAGGCCTCATAGGCCTGCATGTACTGTTTCCAATACTTTCGTTCCTCGATGTCGGCGAGGCTGAATTTCCAGTTTTTCTCCGGTTCATCAATGCGTGCAATGAAGCGCTTCCGTTGCTCTTCCTCTGAAAGATGAAGGAAAAACTTCATGATCCGCGTTCCGTTGCGGAAGAGATGGCTCTCCAGGTCCACGATGGAGCGGTACCGCTCTTGCCAAATAGTGTTTTCATCAAGCAACTCGTTCGGCAGCCCCTGGCTGTGCAGTATCTCCGGGTGCACTCGAACGATCAGCACTTCCTCGTAATAGGAGCGATTGAAAATGCCGATCCGGCCACGTTCAGGAAGAGACCGCGTGGTGCGCCACAGAAAATCGTGGTCCAGTTCCGCGGCGCTGGGATGTGTGAAGCTGAACACCTGGCAGCCTTGTGGATTGACACCGGACATCACGTGTCGGATGGCGCCGTCCTTGCCGGCGGCGTCCATCGCCTGGAAAATCAGCAGCAACGCATAGCGGTTGTCCGCGTAGTGGAGGCGTTGCAACGAACTGAGTTCCTCAACATGTTCGTTGAGACACTTCTTGTATTGTTTTTTTGATGTGTAGAGGGCCTTCACCCTGGTTGGCCATTTGTTGAGATCGACCGTTGCGCCTTCCGAAACCCGGAAATCGTTGGACTGAATGTTCATGGTTGTTCTAATTTCATGATTCGATGTGGGGTTTGCCTGCATGGCATTCCGTGGCGTCTGGTTTTTTGGCCAATGCCTCAAAACCGGAGATGACGTCGAACAGCTCCTCGTCGATGCCACTTTGGCGCAACTGGTGAAAGTGTTTATTGAGGTCCTCCAGCAGTTCGTCGATGTTTTTTTCGGCGCGTTGCATCGCCGTCAGGCGGCTGGCGTTTTCGCTGGCCAGAGACTCGGCGCATGCACGGAAGAGCGAGACGAAGAGATACTCGTGGATGAGCGCCCGCAGAGTTGCGGTACTACTGCCAAGAACTTCCGGCAAATTCTCTGTCGGCCAGGGGAGTGTGGCCAATTCGCTACGCCAGCGTTCGTCTAGCGGAAGGAGGCGCTGCTTGACGGGCGTATACACGGCTCTCGAGGTGGGGCGGTTATAGTAGAGGTGAAGTTCGGTGATCTCCCCCTGGCTGCGGCGCGTTTCGCTTTCCAGGAGAATTTGACCGACGAGCGGAGTGATGGCCTTGACGGAATTCGGGACGGGAAAAAATCCTAGCAGGGACAGGCCCGCGTCTGCCAGGCGCGTCTGCACGCGCTCACCGACGGCCCATACCCGGTGTTGGCCGGGCAGCGCGGCCAGGGTCTTGACCGCATAATCGGCTATCACTTCATTAAACTGGCCGACCAGTCCCTGGTCTGAACCGAACACGACCGCCCCAATCGCTCCTGCAGGTGTGTGCCTCTTCTGTTCGCCCATGAGGGCCATCGGCGAGTCATCCCGGAAACAGACGCTTAATCCCAGCTCCACGGTGCGAGAATAATCGGCCAATGCGCTCACCGATTGCTCGTATTGTCCAATGCTCGAGGCGGCCAAGGCTTTCATCGTGCGCACGACGGATTGCAGGTCCCCGGCTCCGCCGATCTTTCGGCGCAGACCCACCATCGTGTCGCTCATGACTCCTCCGGAAGTTCCGCCCCAGGTGGGGGAGGGTCAGTCCTGTGCCTCTTTTCATCGCGCAGTTGCCCGAGGGTGCTCTCGATCATTCTAGTCAACTTGTCTGCAGCGCCGTCTACGGCTTGGTCCACGTTCGCAGCCTGATGCGTGACCGCGACGGGCTGGCGGCCTTCAAGGCGGGCTTCCATCACGCAACGCATGTTGTCATTGCCGCCCTTCTTGTCGCTATTCTCATCGCTCAGATGGACCTCTACTCGCGTGATGGAATCGCTGAATCGGCTCAGGGCACTCTCCACGACGCCACTGACCTGAGCGGCCAATGCCTCGTGGCCTTCAATGTTACGGTCAGTATTGATTTGGACCTGCACGGTATTCTCCTTTGTGAGTGTGGATGGTTCAATGCCGGTAGGTGGCAGCCAGTCCCGTCCGTCCCGGCATACGCTCGGCCGGAATGACCAGGACCCGGCCGCCCATCTTTTCGACGAGTTCGCCCAGGTCGTCGAGGAGGTCACCGACTTGCGGGTGGCTCAGGTCTGCAACCTCGGTCCGACCCGTCGCGCCGTCGAGTCGCCCGGCAATCTGGCGGTCGGCCTCGATCAGCAGCGTGGCGACACGCCCGGTGGCGGCCGCCTGTGCAACCTGCGTCAAGTCGTCACTGCCAAGCCCCTTGGATTTTGCCACTGCAAACTCGTCGGCCAATGTAGCCAGCTGCGCCTGATATTGCGGGTCGACAACCTGCCAGGCGCGTTTCCGCAGTTCATCGATCGGCAGGGCATCGGGATTGATTGTGAGTCCCTCCGCCATTAAAAACGGGTTGTGGCTGACCTCGTGGAAACGATGATGATGCTCCGGCAACGCCGCCAGGATCAGCGGCAGGCCCGATGGCCGGGAATAGTGCTCTAACACCGCGCGGTCGACGGCGCGGAAGAACCGGTCCGCGTCGATGTCGACCTCGGCCTGTTTCCCACCGTGACCGTGGTGCATAGGTGTGCTTGCTCCGCCGACTCCGCCGTAGGAGGCGACGGTTGAATGGGGTTCGGTCAGCTCATCCCCCAGCGCCTCGGTGATCGTCCGTGGAACGTCCGGAGCCAGATCGATCTCGTCAAGCGCCTGGCGGTTCCCCTCGAAGAGCCGGATCGTGTGGAGGCTCAATCCCAGAACCTGGTAGCGATCGACTGTTTGCAGAAAACGCCGCAAGGGCTTGGTGTGAAAGCTGTCGGCCACGACGACCAATTCCGCGACCGGCCGCTGAAGCTGGAACACATGAAACAAGCCCGGCCCGCCCAGCACGGCCAGTCCATCGAGTGTGTGCGTCCAGAAGTCATGATCGTGGGCGAGGGTTTCGAACGGTTCCAGAAGGAGCCGGGTTTCGAGGGCTGGATACTTTTGTCGGAGCGATGTCTCCAGCTCCTTGACAAGGTTGCGAAACCGGATCGGGTCCTGCTGATTCTCGGGATGGTGCCGATGGGTCGGCTGATAAAGCGAGAGACATGGCTGCTGGTGATCAGATACCAACGCGGCTATGAATTCGCTCGTGAGCAAAGTTTTCTTCTGTGTCATTCGTGCCTCCTCTTTTGTATTCAATCACTGTGAAACTTCAATGAAACCTTAAGAAAATGGCTTAAACAGTCGCTTTTTCGCTCGTATGAAGTGACTTTTTGTCACTTGAGGCGGCCAGGGCCTTCATCGTGCGAACGACGGATTGGAGATCTCCGGCTCCGCCGATCTTTCGGCGCTGGCTGGCCATGGTGTCGCTCATGACTCCTCCTTCAGTGCCGCCTTGGGCTTGGGTCTGATCTCCGCTTGGTCCTCCGGCTTGGACTCGGGTTCAGGCTTGGGCTTGGCTTTGCCCTCGGGTTTGGATTCCGGCTTTGGTTGGAAACGTGCGAGCGATTTGCGGGCGATTTCGATAATCGTTTGACGATCCTCTTCATTCAGTTTGGCTGCGGCTTCCAATCGTTTGCACACCTCCAACGGGATGTCCAGAGCCGCCTTGTGTAGGGCTTGTTCGGCGTTCGTCATCTGCTCAAGCGGTACAGGGTCGAAGAGTTTTTCGGTTAACGCCAGGAGCAAGGTGATTTGAGCGGGCACGGAGACCGGGGCGAATTCCGGCTGCTTGAGACAGGCGCGGATTCGCCGCCCGTGTTCGATAATCTTGCGGGTATCCTCATCCAGCCTGGCGCCGAACCTGGCGAAGGTTTCCAGCTCCTCAAACTGTGCATAGGCCAGCTTAAGATCACCCGCCACGGCGCGGTAGGCCGCTCGTTGTGCTTTGCCCCCCACGCGGGACACAGATCGCCCCACATCGACCGCAGGCAGCACCCCTAATTCGAACAGGGAAGGCGAAAGGTAGATCTGCCCATCCGTGATGGAAATCAGATTGGTCGGAATGTAGGCGGAAATGTTTTGTGCTTCGGTTTCGATAATGGGCAGCGCCGTCAGCGAGCCGCCACCGAGTTCCTTGCGCAGGTGTGTGGCGCGCTCCAGAAGCCGTGAGTGGATATAAAAGATGTCGCCGGGAAACGCTTCCCTACCTGGCGGCCGGCGCAAAAGCAGGGACAGCTCACGATAGGCGCGAGCGTGATGGGTCAGGTCGTCATAGACAATCAGGACATCGCGTCCCTGGTTCATGAAATGCTCCGCAATGCTGGTCGCCGCGTATGGCGCGATATAGGCAAGACCCGGCGGGTCGTTGCCTTCGGTCACGACGACGATAGTGTACTCCATCGCGCCTTGTTCGCGGAGGGTGGCCACGACTTTCGCGACGCCGGACGCGCGCTGACCGATGGCGCAATACACGCACAGGACATTCTGATCCCGCTGGTTGAGAATGGTGTCGAGGGCAATGGCGGTCTTGCCTGTCTGCCGGTCTCCAAGAATCAACTCACGTTGGCCGCGCCCGATGGGAATGAGCGCATCGATGACCTTGATGCCGGTTTGCAACGGCACCGTGACGGGTGCACGATTCATGATGGGCGGTGCTGGACGTTCGATAGGCAGGCGCTCGCTGGAGGCCACCGGTCCGTGGCCATCCAGGGTCCGACCTAATGGATTGATGACTCTCCCGATCAAGCCGTCGCCTACCGGCACGTCCATGACGTGTCCCCTGCGCTCGACTTCGTCACCTGCCTGTAACTGCCAGTAGTCGCCAAGGAGCACGACGCCGATTTCGTCTTCATCGACGTTGAAGGCGATGCCGTACACCTCACCGGGAAATTTCAGCACCTCCTCAAACCCCACGCGGGGAAGGCCGGAAACCCTGGCGATCCCGGTGGAGACGTTCGTGACCCTGCCCACCTCGCGGGGCGTCAGCTGAGGCGAGAAGCTTTCGCGCGCCTGGCTTATTCCAGAAAACGCACGGTCGAAAACCTTCTGGAGACTCTCAGGTTCCATGTTCATTGGCTGGTTGTTCGGGAGGTGCGTCGGCATTGGCTTCAGGTTTGGCTTTTTCTTTCAGGAGTTCGCCGACGTCCTTTTCCAGCGACACGAGATAATCCGCGATGCTCCACGCCACTTTTTGTCCATTTGTGGTGAGTTCGATTCCGCTGACCAGGTCCGGCGCGGGCTCGAACCGGACGTGGATTTCAGCCGAGAACGTTTCGTTGAGGGCATGTTGTATCGCCGCGCGTTGCTCCGCAGGCAGGTCGAACGCGCTGCGCACAATCGCGGGGTCAGACGCGGTTTTCAGAGCCTCGGCGAGTCCTTCTTTCGCCTGGCCGTCCATTTCTCGCAAGCGGCGAATGAACACCTCGCCCAGGCGTTCTTCCAGGCTCGTCGTGGCGAGGTCCGCCAATGTCTTTCGCGCAATCGCAAAAATTTCCTCCCGTGTTCGACGAGTGAGTTCTTTATTCAGGCTTTGGTGCTCGCTTCTCAATGCTTCCTGCCACTTGGTACGCAAGGTGTCCGACTCCTTCCGCGCCTCGTCGAGGAGCCGCTGACGCTCGGCCGTTGCCTCGTCCTCGGCTTTCTTCAACAGAGCCGCGCGCTGCTGGTCGAACTCCTCATTCTTGCGCGTGAACTCGTCACGTTCCTGTCCGGCTTCGGTCTTTTTTGCGTCGGCGTCTGCCAGTTCGGTGGCGATCCGTTTCTCCCTCGCGTCGAGAGCATTGAGGATTGGCTTGTACAGGAAGCGCTTCAACAACCATACGAGGATGAGAAAGTTGAGTGCCTGCGCAATAACGGTAAACCAGTCGATGAGCATCGTCTTACTTTCCTGTTGCCTGGGCGAGGACGTGGTTCCAGAACGGGTTGGCGAAGATCAGAATCATCGAAACCACGAAACAGTAAATGGCCGTGGACTCGATCATCGCCAGGCCCACAAACAGCGTTCGGGTGATCGTGTTTGAGGCATCGGGCTGCTGGGCGAGCGAAGTCAAGGCTGTTGAAACCGCCCTTCCTTCCCCCAGCGCCGGTCCGATTGTGCCCACCCCGGTGGTCAAGCCGGCCGTGACAATTGATGCCACCGCGATGAGAGTCATGCTGTCCATAGTGTCTCCTTTGGTTGTTGTGATGTATGCGTCAAGGTGCTGACCCGGATTCCGGTTCATGCTGGCGGGTTCGTGTCGCGGCCGCAATGTATACCGTGGCCAGGATGCTGAAGATATAGGCTTGCACCATCCCGGTGAGCAGACCGAGCAGGCTCATGACGATCGGGAAGATGAAGGGCGTGATGGTCAGCAGAATGCCGACAATCATGGCCCCGCTCATCATGTTGCCGAACAAGCGGACGGCCAGGGCCAGCGTGCGGGAGATTTCGCTGATAACGTTAAACGGCAACATGATGATGGTCGGTTTCAGGTAGGACTTGAGATACCCGCCGACTCCTTGCTCCTCGATGCCGAAGAGCGGTACGGCGACAAACACACACAGCGCGAGTGCCACCGTGGTCGAGAGGGAGCCTGTCGGGGGCTCGTAACCGGGAATGATCGTACAGAGGCTGGCTGTGGCGACGAACAGGAAGATCGTCCCCAGGAAGCTGAGATACTTGTGCGGATGACTCAGGCCCACCTCTTCAATTTGTTTCTCGATGGCGGTGACGACGATTTCCAGAAGATTCTGCCAGCGAGAACGTTTCAGGCCAGCGGAAAGGTGGCGCGTAATGGCTGTTGATCCGATGGTCAACAACAGCATCAATCCCCATGTGACGACAATCGTGGCATTCAGCTTGATGAACCCGTATTGCCAGAAAATAATTTCGTCCGGGCTAAGGCGCATGGCCGGCCTCCTCTGCCAGGCGGGTTGGCTTTTCGGCTACGCGTGTGAGTCGTGTCACGATTACACGCGCAATGGTAAATCCCAAGAGGCACATGAGCAGCTTCTCCCACTGGCCGCCCGAGAACACATAGAAACCAGCCAGGGTCATGCTTGTTCGCAGCAGCAGGCTGCCGAAGAACCAAATCGCCGGCCGTGTGGACGACACGCCTTTTTGAACCGTCCACCACAGGCCTCCGAAAAACATCGCTCCGAGCAACATGCCCGCTACCAGCGCAGGCACCATCATGAAGATTTCATTCATCGTGATTCTCCTGTTCCGCTCGTATTTCCTGGTCTTCCTTAGTCACCCAATGCCACGCATTCACACAGCCGATGATCAGGCCGATGAAGAGCAGTGTGAGCGTCCATGAATGCGGTCCGGGATAGTGTTTGTCCAGCCAGAGACCGAGCGCCGCGCCCAGTAGCGTTGGAATCGTAACCGACCAGCCGATCAGCCCCATCATCCCCAACCCAAACCAGATGGTCCGTGTCGTGTGACGTTGCGCCTTGAGTTTGCGCGCGGCTTTCGTGCCGACCTGCCTGGCTAGGGGCGTCTCTTCCCTGAGTGGCTTCTCTTCCGGGTCCTCAGTCATGGCGAAAATCCGCGAAGCGGCGCACAAAGCTACTTTCCAGCTTGGCCATCACCGAGCGGAGGCTTTGCTCGTGTTCGTCCAGAGTCAGAAATTCATCTTCCACCGCCTCGCGCAATTGACGGAGGTCGGTTCCGGCAATGGCGTTGCGCACGGAGACCAGCACCTCCTGGCCGCTTTTGACCAGTACTCCTTCATCGAGTGCCACGTACATCTCATCATCCCCGTTGCTTTCGTAGATCAGAATCCCTGGCTCGAGTGCCGCCACGCAGTCAAGCCGTTGAGGCAAGAGGCCAAACGCCCCCTCGCGGGTTTCCGCGACGATACGGGTCACCGCTTTCTGCACGGCGAAGATCCTGAACGGGAGAAGAATTTTCAGGGTCATGAGCGTCGGCTGCATGTTCAACCTCCGGTTGCGGTTTCGACGGCGGCTTCGACTACCGTTCGGACTTCACATCGGGCTTCGAATCGCCCATGGGTTCGTTGTTGGACTCAAGGTTGTCTTGAGCTGCAGATTTCCCCGATTTCAATTTTTCCTGCGCTTGGTCAATGCCTCCAATCATGTACAGGGCATGCTCCGGATAATCCTTAAACTCGTCCCGCAGGATGCGGTCACAACCGTCCAGGGCGTCCTTGCGGCTGACGAGCTGTCCTTTGAGGCCTGAGAACTGTTCCGTCGTGAAAAACGGCTGAGTCAGAAACCGCTCAAGCCGTCGGGCGCGAGCGACCACCTTCCGGTCCTCCGGGGACAATTGCTCCAAGCCAAGCATTGCGATGATATCCTTGAGTTCTGCATATTGGGCGAGTGTCCGCCGGACTTCCTGCGCGATGCGGTAATGCCGTTCGCCGATCGTGCCCGGCGTGGCCATTTTTGAACTGGACTGCAAGGGGTCGATGGCCGGGTAGAGCCCCTCACTTGCCCGTTTGCGGGAAAGTACGATGGATGCGGACAGATGCGAAAAGGTGTGCACCGCTGCGGGATCGGTGAAATCGTCCGCCGGGACATACACCGCTTGAATCGACGTAATGGCCCCCGTATCGGTGTTGGCGATGCGCTCTTCCAACCGGGCCAATTCGGTGCCCATCGTGGGTTGATAGCCCAAACGTGATGGCATCTGCCCCATCAAACCTGATACCTCCGAGCCGGCCTGGATGAAGCGGAAAATGTTATCGATGAGCAACAGCACATCGCGGTGTTCGTCGTCCCGGAAATACTCCGCCATGGTCAGGGCCGCGTGCCCCACACGGAACCGGCTGCCCGGTGGTTCGTTCATCTGTCCGAACACCATGACCATGTTCGGTAGCACGCCAGCTTCCTTCATTTCGCGGTAGAGTTCTTCTCCTTCTCGACAGCGTTCGCCGATCCCGCAAAAAATGCTGACGCCCTGGTGGTGCCCGATCATGTTGTGAATCATTTCGGTGAGCAAAACAGTCTTGCCCACCCCCGCACCGCCAAACAAACCGGCTTTGCCTCCGCGTTCCAGAGGCATCAGCACATCAATCACCTTGATGCCCGTCTCGAAAATCTCGGATTTGGTGGAGCGCCGGGCTAAGGACGGCGGGGCTCGATGGACGGTGCGGTATTGGATGTCGGATGGTGCCGGCTCCCGGTCGATGGTGTTGCCGAACACATCGAACATGCGGGAGAGAATGCCTTTGCCGACAGGTGCCATCAGCGGCCCGCCGGTGTCTTCCACGACCATGCCGCGTGCGAGGCCTTGTGTGGGCGTCAGCGCAATTCCGCGCACACGATGCATGTCGAGTTGGGCCAACACCTCGATGGCGATTCGTCCCTCCTCTCCTGTGCGCAATAACGAATAGATGGGTGGTAAATGGTCCTCGAACCGGATATCCACCACACTGCCGCGCACCGAGACGACCGCGCCGAGATTCGAGTGACTGGTGTTAGTGCTCATAGGCCGGCTTCTTGGATTTCCGGTAGATCTGTGTCAGGGTGTGGGTTGAGCAGTCGTGCTTCAGTGAGGGATCCGGTCTTGTGCTTATTTTCGTGGATGAGGTGTCCGATACCATATTCCTCAATTCAACCCCTTACCGTTCATATGAGTCAATGTCTCCAAGAAAAACAGAGTGTCCGTCTGTATGGACCGTCTGAGTATTCACCTCTGATATTCAAGTCTGGATTTCATTGTGAGTCTGACCTTCGCCGGCCTTGATAAGGGCTTTTCTGGTCATGACCGGTCCAATGAGTTCGAAGACGATCGTGGATCCAATGGCAACCGGAAGAATCACTTCCTTGAGTTCGGGTAGGTGTTGGCTGGCCAGAAGCGCCATTCCCAACGCAACTCCGGCCTGTGGCCAGAGCGCCATGCCCATCCAGCGCCGTATGACGGGAGACGCCCCGCTGAGGATCCCTCCTCCCCATGCTCCAATCACCCGACCGATGAGTCGTAACAGGATATAGGCAACACCGAGCAGACTGGTTGCCCGCAAGGCATTCAGATCCAATGAGGCGCCGGCTAAGATAAAAAAGAGAATCATGAATGGCCATTCAATGCCTTCAATGGCGGTGAACGGACGTCGGTGGTGAGCGGCGAAATTAGCGACCGTGGCTCCTAAGACCATGCACGCCAAGATAAAGGACACATTTAAGAAGACGGCGATTCCCCCACACAAAAGTACTAGCCCTAGCGCTTCGGCTTGCGTGGGCTCCCCTTGTTTGATTCGTCCGGTCAAATAAGCCATGGGGATACCGAGAACAAGGCCCAGCAGCATGGCTCCGCCAATTTCCCATCCCCCCAATAGGAGCATGTCCCAACCGGTTTCTTGTCCATAAAGCGTTTGGGCCATGGCTAAGAGAACACTAAAGATCATGAGGCCCCAAACGTCGTCAATGGCCACGATATTCTCCAGCGTACTGGAAAATTCCCCTTTTGCCCGTATTTCACGGATGACGTCTATCGTGGCGGCAGGGTCGGTTGCGAGGGAAATGCCAGCCAGGACAAGCGCAATGTCGGGACGAATGCCCAAGAGTAGGAGTCCAATGAACACAGTCATGGCCGTTGCCAGGACCGCCCCAATCGAAATCCAAAGGACGATTTTCCCATGTCGTTGAAGTGACGAACGGGTCATGTGATGACCCAACAAAAATCCCACCATGGATAAGGCGATATTGGTGACAACCGGAAACCATTCTTCCTGGAAATCCGGCAAAAGATTGAGTCCCGATGGACCAATGGCAAATCCGGTCAAGAGTAGCAAGGTGACTCTTGGTAAAAACGTTCGGCGTCCCAACAGGTCGGTGAACAGTCCCAACAGAAATAGGGTCCCAAGTGTAATCAGTATTTTGGAAATTTCGTCCATCTCTGTTGTATTCAACAACGCTCAATTTCGACGGCTTTCGCGTCTGATACGGTAGCAGGCATTGATGTCATTTGAAAGAAAAAGAAACGTTTATCGACACACCGAGGGCCTTTGTCTCGGCATGAATGACCGGGGCCGGTCCATTGATCCATTTTTGATGCATTTGAGCCGGGTTTCGAATACTTCCGACCATGAGGGCCGATGTGTCAGAGAGACGGAAAGGCCGTGTAGAGAGCGCCATGCGCGGCCTACTAAGGGGTGCATGCGGGGCACAAAGACGTAGAAAATAGGACGAAGGGTGGGTGGGGACGGAAACTAGGAGACGTTGGCTGGTATTCACGACGAGTGAACAATAGAAGAACTTGCGGATTGGAATGAGGGCGATGCCATGAAGCGTCTTCTCACGCAAGGGGGAACCTTTTTCGTGCCGGTTTCTGTCGTGTTCGTCGTCTACTCAATTCACATGCGTGCACCGGATGATGGTTTGCGACGTGTCTTTTTCGTATCCGATTTGACGGGCTTGGGGGTTGCCTCAATATCCGTAAAGGGCTGCAACTTATGATACGGATAGGGGACGCAGAGCACCGGACATGTCACGGTGCGAACCACTTTTTCGGCGGTACTGCCAAAAAAGATCCGGGTAATATCGCCCGTTTGTCCTCCATAACTCCCCATGACCACGAGGTCGACGTGTTCTGTTCGTGTCATACGGGCAATTTCCACAAAGGGTTTCCCTTCGCTGAGTAAGCGCGTGATCTTAATCCCCTTGGCTTCCGGCAAGGCCAAGAGGCCCCGTGCTAGGTGACGGGCATGGTGGTGTAAGCGTTTTTTTTGGGCTTTCTCCTCAGAAGGGAGCGCGAGCCCGAGAGCATTCAAGGCATCCAGGGTTTTGGTGTCGATGACATGAAGGAGAATCACCTGTGATTGAAAACTCCTGGCCAGACGAAGACCAACCAGGAACGCCTCTCGTGAGCTTGGAGAGAAATCGACGGGTATCAGAATTTTTTGAAACAGATCGTCACTCATGTTGTTGACCTCGTTGTGTGTTTGTCATAGCGTAGATCATTACGATCATGCCTAAGAGAACTCAGCAAAGAAAATGCCAGATAATGATGTTTTCCCTAAGATCCTAGCTGGACGAAGGGATGGAGTAGGCAAAACGTGGGAAAGAAAAAATTTAGGATAGGGTTCTCGTGAAAAAAGAGGAAAAAAGCGACACTGCCATGAAGGCGAATAGTTCCAAAAAAGGGCATTCTGGCATTGAGTGGGCGGTCCTATTTTTCCCCACTTGCCGGATTCCAAGATTCTGGCCAAAAAATACTGTCTGAAAAGAGCTGCCACCTGGCAGGATTTGTGCGAAGAGAAGTGTGTATGGAGAGAAAGAGTTCGTGAATTGGAGCGGTCCTATGACCGAGATTGAGGAGATGAGACGATGAAAATTTTGTGTGCGGTTGATGGGTCGGAGTTTTCTCTCTGGGCACTTGAATGTGTGGGGAAATTGTTTCGCCATTCGGTAAAAGAGTTGGTCTTGCTGCATGTGGTTGATCCACGGATATTGAGAGGCGGTGGGGGGAAGCGGCCCAAAAAAGATGAGCCATTTACTAAAGATATTTCCAGAAAGCTGGAGACAGCGGGTCAGAAGGTTTTGACGGATTGTGCGCACCGGATGGAAGTGGTGTTAAGCCAAGCCACCACCAAGCCGTTTGCGGAGATGAAGACTGCGTTGGTGAAAGGCCATGCGGCCGATGCCATTATTTCCTATGCCGAGCGAACCCGACCTGATTTGGTGGTGGTGGGATCACGCGGCATGAATGATCTCCCTGGATACCTGCTTGGGAGTATTTCGAGGACGGTTCTGACCCACGGCCCCTGCTCGGTCTTGACGGTCAAGGGTCCACTCGACGTGCCGGTATCCGTCTTACTGGCCTTGGATGGGTCCAAGCCATCAAAGTTTGCGGCAAACCGGGTGAAAGAATGGCTGTCTCCTGAAGAGGTGACGCTTCAACTGGTGTCGGTTGTGCCCGATATCTTGACGGATGCGTCCAAGAAGATGTTCCCGAAATCGCGATTGAAGGCCCTGGTGGCTCCCCTTCGGCAGCATGCCCAGGAATGCCTTGAGCAATATCGAGAATTGTTTTTAAAGGAAGGGTTTCAAGTGATCGGAAAACGCCTTCAGGGGAATCCCCGAGAGAAAATCGTCGAGTCGGTTCCAACCTGTCACGCGCAATTGGTGGTCATGGGATCCAAGGGGCTCACCGGTGTGGAACGGTTTACGATGGGGAGTGTGTCGGAATGGGTGAGTGCGTACGCGCCTTCCTCCGTACTGGTCGTCCGGCATTAACAAAAATTGGAGGGATGTCGAACGCCCTGGTCTGCCTTCAGGGATGACCTATGGTTGAAGATTGGACTTTACACGACAAAAAGGAGGGGTATAGTTGAACACAGGAAGGACAGGACGATCGCAGGTGAAGTCTATGAAAACAAGCGTGGCGTGGGTCGGACGGCTGCTGGGATTCGTTTTGATCGGAGGGCTGCTGTCCACGGGAGCCTATGGGGACCATCTGGATGTTCCCGCTGATCTCGCAGGCACCTCTCCAGACTGTCATGGGAGATTCCTTGGAAAGCAGGTTCCCTGGTAGTCCCTCAACCAGGTGTTAGCCGCCCATGCCCGATGGCTCCACGATCATCAAGATCCGAAAGGGGTGCAGGCCGATTTGTGTGGAGCCGATCTGGCCGAAGTTGATTTTCGGGAAGAAGATTTGAGTGGCGCCAACTTTCAAGGGGCCAACCTGACTCGTGCCGCGTTTGCCGGCGCCAAGTTAGTCCATGCCAACTTTCATAAAGCGAATCTCACCGAAGCTTCTTTCTACTCGGTTGATCTGCGTGGTGCCAATGTCTCTGGTGCGAGGGCCCGTTTGGCGGATTTTCGAAAAGCCGATTTGACCCAGGCCAATTTCACAGGAGCCGATCTGCGAGAAGCGAATCTCGCCGAGTCCCGTTTCCGCTTAGGCGTCTTGCGGGGAGCCGATTTAGAGGAAGCCTATCTGGTCAGGGCGGATTTCGAAATGGCCAATTTGGCGGAAGCCTCCCTTATTCGAGCGGATGGCCGAGAAGCGAATTTTCAACGAGCCTTACTCGTCAATGCCAAACTGATCGAAGCGGATCTCAACCGAAGCGACCTGCAAGAAGCTGATCTTCGTTCGGCTGATTTGTCCGGGGCCGATTTGGGGTTAGCCAATCTGAATGAGGCCGTGCTGACGCATGCCAATCTCCGTGAAGCGAATTTGGACAGGGCCGTGCTGTTTCAAGCCAATCTCGAAGGAGCCAATTGCGCCGGCGGGAGCTTTCAAAATGCGGATTTGCTCGAGGCGAATTTAACGAACAGCAATCTCTTACGGGCGACACTGGATGAAGCCTATCTCGCGAAGGCGAATTTACAGGGGGCCAATCTGGAAGGCGCGGATGTCTCCTGGGCGAACCTGGTTGAAGCCGATCTTTCAAATAGCAATCTGGAATTTGCCGTGATGTTCCGAACGAACCTTCAAGAGGCGAAACTCGATGGGGCGAAGTTGTATGGGGCCGATCTTCGGGGAGCCAATGTCGAACACGCCTCTTTCCGTGGAACTCGTTTGCAAGGGGTGGCCATCCGGTATGCTCACGGATGGAAACAGGAACAACTCAATCAGGCGTGCGTTGATGCACGAACCCGGTTGCCGGATGGATTGGTGGGACCATCACCATGTCTGCGCTGAGCGCCCAACATACTACTTCGCAATGGGGTTTAGGGATTTCAAGAACCAGGCTCAACATCTCATTCAGGGGCTGTTGAATATTTCAAATCTTTGCCCTCTTTATTCACATATGAGTGACTCGGACCTACCGGAAGAAAATAAGGGAGTGTTCAAAAATGCCTGTCCAGTCCTGCCCTGAGTCATGCCGAAGGGAAGGCCGCAGCCACTTTGGCGGGCGGAGCGTACGGAGGAGTACGTGAGCACGGCCAAGTGGCGAGAACGCCGCTGGCGGCATTTTTCAGCACTCCCACTCACACGAATGTACCTTGAATCCCCACAACAAGCCCCGGAGCCCCGGAATGTTCACCGTATTTGAACCAGGAGGCATGCGGTCTCCTTATGTGCCGGGCATGGTTCGGCAGAGAAACGTGGCGAAAATCTCCAAAGCGTCCGCCATAGCTAAGGTTGGGCAGGAGGATCATCCTTCGGCTTCTCCCAAGCATGCAGCGTCATCTTCCTTGCAGGCTCGCCTGTATGAACAGGTTGAATCGTTCACACAATCTTCTCGAGCCAAGATTTTTGCCCGGGAAATCATGTCTTCTCCTGTTGCCACGCTTCCTGTCACGGCCTCGCTTTCCGAAGCCTGGGCTGTGGTGCATTCCAAGCGATATCGACACATTCCTATTCTCGGAGCCGATGATGCGGTGGTGGGAATATTGTCCGATCGTGATCTGTTCCGGGGAACCATGGAGTCAGTTCTGTCAGGGACAACATGGTCCACCAAAGAGGTCGAGGCTCCCATCCGGAACCTGTTCAGTCACCCGGTCTTGGTTGCGTCCCCGGAGGCGGAGCTTCGTGCCATTGCGAGGGTGTTGTTGGAGGAACGAATTGGCGCCTTGCCGATTGTGTCTGAAGTCGAGGGCTTAGTGGGCATGATCACCAGAAGTGATATTCTACGTGTCCTGGTCGCCCATCCCGACTTTGATCAGTGGGTATAAAAGAAAGAGGTTTTTGGGCCAATGGTGAAGAAGGGAAGAAGCTCCTTTCTCATCGAAGAAACCGAGTTGAAGGAGGAAACGTATGCTCGAACAGGGAGAGAAACTCTTAATCGTTCATCGCCGACTATTTGAAAAAGATATCCCACGATTTTTTGTGGGAGAGGTGCTGGCCTATGAACAGGGCATAGCGAAGGTCAAAGGGTATACGTTTGTCAAAGATCTGTTTAGCGGAAGCATGAAGAAGAAGCCCGATCTTCGTACAAAGGTTATGGCTATCGTCTCAGGGGCCCTCATCGTGTATCAATTGCCGGTGACCGCGCTCTTGGATTCGATGAGATTTACTCTGGATCAAGACGGAGGGTTGGTGTTAACGGATGATGGAGGATTTTCGATGGATGTGTCGGAATCCCTGCATAAACACGAAACGGATCAGTAGCAAGACATCCTTGGGTTATTCTCTGCCAACGCACGCTTTCTTATTTCTCTTGATGCTTCTTGCCCAGGGTTTCAGTCTCGTATGGCCAATACGAAGAAAGGCATGGAGAAGAAAGTGCCGGGAACGTTCAGGAAGGATCAGCGATCCCTTTAAATGCATCCCGGAATTGGTCGGGAGTCATGCTTAAAATTTCCGCATATTGTGAAACGGTTTCCCTGTCTGCCAAATCTTCCGGTTCTAATCGGGCCATATAGTCGCGGGCAATCTTATAGGATTCCGATTCAATATCGACCATGCGCACACGGGTGCGGCCCGTCTCGGCGTCCACAATGTCTTTGAAGGGCAGCGGGGTAAAGCGTCCGTTCACGATGGACACCATGGCTCCATTCCCTCCATCCAGAAGAAATTGGGCAGCGCAATACCCCAAGTCCCGGGTGTATTCCATGTCGAACGGAATGGGGTCGGCGCAGCGAAGTTCATAGCCAATGTTTTTGGATACGATGGTGATCTTGATGTCAGAGTGTTTCAGCTTCTGAGTGACGGTCTCCTTCAGAACCTTCCCGATATTCAGTTCTGCGAGTCGGATATTGCCATGTTCATCGCGTTCCACTCCGCCTAAGAGGGCGAGGTCGTCCTGATCCAAAAATTCCGACAGTCCTTCAGCCAACACCGCCACGCCATCTGAGCGGCCTTGGGCCAGACGTTTGACAATGGATCCAACCAGAATGTTGGTTAAGAGGCTAAGCTTGAGCGTTGATCCCTTGAATTCCTCAGGAATGAGGGTGAGGGTGGCTCCCGCCGCTTTACCAATGCCTAAGGCCAGGTGTCCGGCTTTACGTCCCATGGTGACCACGAAATACCATCGGGATGTGGTATGCGCGTCAATCATGAGATTTTTGATCAGTTGGACTCCCATGTGGCGGGCCGTTTGATACCCAAAGGTCGGCATGCCATGGGGAAGGCACAGATCGTTATCAATGGTTTTTGGCACGTGAACCACTTGGAAACGCCCGCTGGCCAGTTCCGACAACTTTAATGCGGAAAAGGCCGTATCATCCCCGCCAATGGTGATGAGGCCGGTCACATCCAATTTTTGCAGGGAGGTCAAGGTTGTCGATAAATCTTGCGGATGTTTGGTCGGATTGGCTCGAGATGTGCGCAATAATGAGCCACCACGGAAGTGTAAGTGGCTGACCGTTTCGCGGGTTAAGGGTTGAGTATGGGAAAGATCGCCTTTCATTAACCATTGGAATCCGTCTTCAATCCCAAGCACGTCCGCCCCACAGAGACGACTGCGAATCGTGGCGGCTTCAATGACGCTATTGATGCCGGGGGCGGGTCCGCCTCCGACCAGAATTGCAAATTTAGGAGATGGCAAATCCATGGTGTGGTTTCTCGCGCTAAAGGTTAAGGATGACAATCATAGAGAGAGGCCGTTCGAGTAATCAAGCCGGAGCCTGTGAGGGTGGTTCACGAATCAGCAGCACTGAACAGGGAACGTGGTGAATGGTCGCATGAGACACACTCCCGTGTGCCAGTCGTTGAAGGGGTGAACGACCGGGTGTGCCCATGAGGACCAATTGTGGATGAAGGCGTGAGACCTGCTCTTGAATGACTGATGAAGGAGTTCCCGGTTCGACGATACTCTCCACCGGGTATCCCAGACTTGTGAGTTGGTCAGTGACGTCTTTCGTCAAACGGGCGCCTCCCGCCTGAAGCTCCTTCTTCCAGGTGTCCGGTAAGAGTGCGCCAATCGGGAGAACAGGCTGGACAAAGGGGATGACATGAAGCACGGAGAGATGGGGAGTGCCTCGAAAAGGCTGATGAGACAAGAACTCAATGGCCCACCCGGCATCAAGAGGATGTTCGATGGGAAGAAGAATACTTTTGAGCGGGACAACGGGCGCCTTGATGAGGAATACGTGGCAAGGTGCGTGTGTGGCGACCCGGTGTGAGACGCTTCCGATCACATGTTCCTGAATGGCTCCGAGTCCACGCGAACCCATGATGATGAGGTCCACCGATTGCTGCTGTGCCATTGACAGAATGGTTGAGGCGGGGGTCCCGATTTCAAGGTGTTGAGAGACCTGCCCGCACTCCGGTGGCAAAAGGGAAGCGGCTTTTTCTAGGATTCGAGCGCCTTCTTGCCGCAACGCGTTTTCTGCGGCCTCGGAAAAATTGTGACCGACACTCATCCCTGTCCCTGGATAGGCCAGTTGCGGGATGGATATGGTGTGGAGCAACAGTACACGCTCAGGGAGAGACAAAGCCTGGACGCTTCGAACGGCCTCTTCCGCCTGCGACGAACCATCCACAGGAATCAAAAGAGTTTTGGGTTTCAATGGTCCGGTTGGTGCCGTCATGTGTCCTCGATTATCGTGGTGCCCCCACCAGACTGTGGGAGGGCATGAACATCATTAGATGACTTCGATGAGGCTCTGTGCTATCTGGTAAAAGAACCTGTCCTGTGGTCCGAGAATTGTTGTTGCGCTGTCCTCAAGAGCTGTAAGGCCTGCTGGTCTTCAATCTGAAGGAAATATTGATAATGTGCACCGACCGCGACAAACGGATCAGGAATGTGGAGAACCTCAAAATGGTCGACCAGCGTTCGCATCCGATTGATGGTCTCAGCCGATCCTCATGGAATGCCGTCAATCAGACGGTTTATTCCACGCACGCGGAGACAATGAAATAGAGATAACACACGTTGAATCGGTCGCGATACCGTCATCAACCAGAATAACGGTGCATCCGTCTAATGGGTGGAACTTCCTCCCCCCTCTCGATACAAGATTTCCTGCCGTTCAATTTCGCATTATTGACGACTGATTTCCTGGCCAAGGAAATCTGGGAATCCAACGTCTTCTCGAAGCCTTTCCAGTTTGAACACGTCCGGATTCAACCATGTATATTCCGTTTCGGTAATCGCCCCCTGGCATATTCTGAGTGACCGTGGTAGGCCAATTTTCCGGCGAGAAACGCATCGAGCGGGAGTTTGAGTTGTTTACTGATCATGAACCCGACTTCCACTCCTCCCCTGGGGAGAGCAAGGACCAGAGTTCGAAGAATTTCCTGGAACCGTTGGAGTCTGGTCGCTAAACTAACCTCCGCTTCTTTACGATCTGCGAGATGTGGTCTCCGCGTGTTCATGAACCGATGGGTGAATATGTGAGGGTGGATGCTCAGTCTTTTTAAGTGGGCACGTATTAATCCCCAAGACTTTCCACGCCGGACAGTATCCGATGATTCCCGTCAACAAGGCAACAAGGCCGACAATCATGAGGACAAGATCCCCCCACTCCGGCAATAGAGAAAATCCTGATAAAGCCAGTAGGAGAAACCCTACCGCGATGCGAATCACTCGCTCATGGTGCCCGATGTTGCGATATTTTTTCATATGACACCTCTTCAAGATAGTGAAATAACTTATTAGACGTCCTGATCTAAGTCGCCGCTGGCCACTCGCACCGCCCCCAATATCTGGCTGGCATTGAAAGGACGTCCGACAATTTGAACCGCACCCAGTCGGCTGGCTTCCGGAGTCAGGTTTTGGGTAGATTGACCGCCCAACACCACCACCTTTCCTGAGAATCCTTTTTCGCGGAGTTGGCGCAAAATTTCCAGACCGCTCGGATGGGTCAGATATAAATCCACCACCACGATGGAAGGGTTATGGCGAAACACCGCCTCAACGATATCTTCTCCCTCCTCCAGTAATAGGAAGGGGTCGCCTTTTGCTGTTAAAGTCTCCTGTAAATTTTTTCGCAGGATCGGGTCGATGGTGGCGATGAGTAGCATGAAAAAGTCCTCGTTAGGTAAATATTCTACAATTTGAAAGGATCAAGACCTGTGCCAAAACCCCATCGAGAGATCACCTTGATTTATCAGGAAAGAAAATTTTTTAGACATGAGGAAATGGCGCAAAAGTCCTCATTTCGGTCTATGAGAAGTGTAGCGCTAAGCCTCAGTTCCACAGATTGAGAATCTTGCTCTTAGGGATATTTCGGTTTAAATAAGTTTTATAATTGTGTCGAGACCTGTAATACTCGTTGAGCTCAATTGACGATGAAAAATGCCAGAAATCATGCTGGGGCATGCGAGCATGTAGGTGTGGTGGTGTGTCAGTGTGAAAAGCTTGGTAATATTTCCTGAGGAGTGGTAATACAATGCGAGCGTTATTGGTGTGTGTGTTGATACTGGGGTGTGCAAACATCGGATGGGCCAAAGACGTTGAATTGCTAGCTCTTGGAGTGCGAGGAGGCATAAATTTCAAAGATGCAGGATTGCCACCTGGTGAACAGGAAGATTTTGAACAATTTGATGTCTTTGCCATCATGGGCCTTCCATGGGAGAGGAAGTCCGAGTCCGGATGGGAGTTGCGTTGGCAGATCCGGGGCTCCGCGGGTGCCTTGAGGGGAGCCGGGGATGCCGGTTTTATCACGACGCTCACAACCGGTCCGATGTTAAGGATACCCGGTTGGCGACTGATTTTTGATGGTGGAATCGGAGGAGCGCTCATTAGCAAGTGGGAGTTTGGCCGACAAGATATCGGAGGCCCGTTTCAATTCATTGCACATGGTGGCGTAGGCGTTCAGCTTCCCTGGAACCTGGTTGTGGGCTGGCGGTTTCATCATATGTCGGATGCCACGATTTATGGGAGTAGCCGTGGTGTGGATTTCCACATGCTTGAGGTGAGCTACTACTTCTGAGCCTTCTTAAGATGGATTCCCGATACACAAGGTTGGGAATGACCGCGCTGGAGGATCCCAATGTTGGGCATGGCCCCCTCTCCTCTGTCATCCCCGCAAGTAGGTAGCGGGGATCCATCCAAAAAACCTTTTCTCCCCATTACGCTTCACACCTGATGCTTTCTTAAGATGGATGCCCGATTACAGATGGCTGGCATGACCGCGATGGGAATGGCTTCCTTCTGCATGTCATCCTGACCCATTCGGCAAAGCTCAGGGCAAGGTCCACCGAAGGATCTAGCTGAGCTGTGGGATCGTCAACCTGGGCACAGATCCTTCGCCGCTGGCTCAGGATAACAGGTTGGTGAGAGGCGCCACACCGGAAGGTGGCAGGTGTCCCTCAGAAATGAAGAGCTGATGGATTCCCGATACAAAAATGTCGGGAATGACTTCGCTGGGTGGATGTCTGATTACAGAGGTACATGCCCCCCCTCTTCTCTGTCATCCCCGCCGGTGGTCAGCGGGGATCCACCCGAAAAATCTTCCCGCCTCTTACGCTTCACCCCTGACCCCTCACGTCTCCTACTCATGACGACAAACCTTCGAGGGTTGACCTCTTGGTTCCTGATGACGTCTGTTAGCCTCCGTAGACGTTAATCAAGTGGTTATCAATCAGATGATTCAATAAGTCTGTGCGGGAAATCATGCCGAGTAGCTTGCCATCACGCACAACGGGAATCCGGATAATCTGATGTTCCATCATCTGTTTGACGACCTCCTCTGCTGTGGCCGTTTCTTCGACCGTCACCGGGTTCGGGGTCATGACGTCTTCCGCCTTTAAGCTGTGTAAATCTTTTCCCTCGACCAGGGCTTTCAATACATCAAACTCGGTGACCATTCCTACCAGATGATTGCCCGGTTCAATGACCGGCACTCCGCTAAACGTGCCGGAATGGATGAGAATCGAGAGGTCGCGAGCACTATACTGACGGGTCACCGCGACCATGCGGGTTTGCATGAGATCACGGGCTTTCATGTGAAGATTCGGTGTAGCCATGAAACCTCCTGATAGAAAATTCCCTAGGGGAGCGATCCCGTTCTGGGACCGTGTGGACGTCTATAGTAAAGCTCGCAGAGTGGTTCAAGCAAAACCAAGGTGAGTTCGCGGTCCGGCCCGGTTCGTGCTTCCTGCTATTCTGCATATGGCCGTCTGCTCTCTGCTTTATGGCTATGTGGGATCGGACGCGAATGTTGAGTATACAAACAAGCAAGGTCCGGGGTCTCAGGCTGACGGTTTTTTCTTTGTCCTCACCAGGCAAATGAAGCAGGGTAGCACCATGAAAAAAATGCACCTACTCTATCAAGATCATGTCCACGTGGGCGAGATATGCGAGCCTGAGATGGCCACGTCATGAGATTGGAGTAAAATCATGTCTGTTCTCAAGCGGCGATTCGAACCCGGCACCTTGCGGGCAAAGGTGCAAGCCAGAACCGCCCATGCCATGCAGTGCGGAGCGATTCACACGATTCCCACGCGTTTCGAGTTGGTGGAACAAGGCGGCGTCAATTTTCTCATTCGGATTGTCGCCAACCTGGCCAGGAAGGGTCAGGCCAACGCCGATCAACAGCAACCCTCCCTGGCTGCCAATATGACTCAGAATCCCTTTCTTCCTTACGATCAGGACCTGTTTGTGGCGGACATATCTGATACGCATGTGTGTCTCTTAAATAAATTTAACGTGTTGGATCATCACATGCTCATGGTCACGCGTGTGTTTCAGGAGCAGGAATCCTTGCTCACGGTGAGTGATTTCGAGGCGCTATTGGTGTGTCTGGCGGAATTCGAAGGGTTAGCCTTCTATAACGCGGGGGAGGCCGCAGGGGCGAGTCAACGGCACAAGCATTTGCAAATGGTCCCTCTTCCCTTGACGGCGGAAGTGTCTCAGATTCCCATTGAACCTCTTTTGAATACAGCCAGATTTGAGGGAGCAATGGGATTCGTTCCCGCTCTTCGTTTTTTGCATGTGCTGGTTCGGATGGATCCCGAATGGATCGTTTCTCCCTTGAAATGGGCACAAGAGTTGCTGAAGCAATATCTGGATATGTTGCGGACTGTCGGGTTGTCTGGCGGTGAAGCGGGAAGGGAAACCATGAGCCCTGGTCCGTACAATTTACTGGTCACACGACAATGGATGTTTCTGGTGCCGCGGTCTACTGAGTGTGTTGAGGGTATTTCGGTGAATGCCTTGGGGTTTGCCGGAGGCTTGTTGGTGAAGGATGAGCAGCAGCTCAATCTATTGAAAACGGTTGGGCCCATGACCGCACTTCAGCGAGTGGCCATGTGCGAGAGAAATATTCCGCAGGTTTAAGGGATTTGAGGGATACAACCGGTTTCCCTCTTGCCCTTCAATGAGTATACTTATGGCGTAGTTTGGAATGATGTTGGTTCACGTTGTCTTCATTACTCATAGGAGAGGGAAGGAAGAGCTATGGATCTTCAGATTGACAGTCGAAATGTGACGATGACCCCACGGTGGAAAACCGAGATTGAAAACCGGATGGCCGATCTGCAGGCCGGCCATGATGATCTGATTCACGGGCGGGTGACACTCACAAAAAACGCCCATCATAAAAAAGCGCAAAATGTGGCGGAAGCCCTGGTGGTCGTCACGATGCCTGGCCGTCATACTCTGACGGCCAGAAAAGAGGAAAAGACCTTTGAAGAGGCTATCCGTGCGGCCTTCTTTGCCATGGAGATTGAAGTGAAGAAGTTTCGAGACAAACGGGCCTCCAAGGAAATTCGGGTCCCCTCTATTCCGTTACGCGGAGTGATTTCTAAATTGTTTCCCAAGGAAGGGTACGGCTTTCTTGTTCAGGACGGAGGAGGAGAGGTCTATTTTCACAAAAATGCCGTACATGGAATGAAATTCGAGGAACTTGAGGATGGGGTGGAGGTCTCGTTTAATGTGGAAGATGGGGAGAAGGGCCCCCAGGCCACCACGGTCAATCCGGTTCCCAGCCTTCCGGGAGCCGTCGAAAAAGCCGCCTTCTCCTGACGTGGCTTGACCAGGAGAAGCAAGACATCCAGGAGAATGGCATTTTCCCCTTAAAGATGAGGGGATACCGCGTGCGTGGCAGGGGCTCGAAGTTTCTGCTCTTTGAGAACGGTGGTGGAGGTGTTTGCGCGTTGAATCGAGTGGATCATATCCACTCGCTCTCAGCGTGATCGTGTTGGGCTCCCCACAAATTACCCAGAGGGATTTCGTGCAGAGAATACGCCCCGGCTTGGAGGGTGGGGAGGGCCCGGGCAGCCGAAACCATGACTTCCGCGGTTAAGGCGGCCATATCGCCACGGGCTTCCATCAACAGGTGTTGGTGGCCAATCTGTCCAACCCGGCCACGCCGTTCAAGTACCAGTCCCTGGCCTTGTTCCTCAAGTGCCGCGACCGTGTCTACCGGGAAGACCAGGGTTTCTTCCTGGAGAAAGAGGGGGTCTGCCCGGATTGCTTCGATCACACGGTCCTGATCGGTCCCCTGTTCAATCTCGACATAGATATATCGTTGGAGTGTTCCTTCCGGGGTTCGCTGTTCTGTGCAGAGGGCATTCTTCACGCCAGGGACGCTTTCCACGGTGATGGTGTGATGCAGGTGTTTCCCGGAACGATGAGTTGTTTGGGTATGGCCGTTGGGGATGAGCATCGCAAACAGGCTGCGAAACAAGGAAGCCGCTCCGGGATCCCAGCCGGCGCCGACAATGGCGGGCACTTTATGACGGGTGGCCGCTCGATGAATGGCTTCCTTGTGAGCATGGAACGCCTGACCGTGCAGCATGGCGCATTCCACGATAGGAATGCCCATCTGAAGAATCTCGTGCGCCATCCCCCGGTCACATCAGACGGGACACACAGCAGTGCACATTCGACCTCTCGAAGTTCGTGCAAATGCGCAGCAACCGGAATCCCATGAAAGACATCCGGTAAGGCCTGAGCCAGGCTTTCCTGGCGACGAATAATTCCAGCCAGAGTCAGGTCATCACTTGAGAGAAGAAGTTCCCCGCATATCCTCCCGACTTTTCCATACCCGATAACCGTGATGCTGATCTTTTTCATCTTTTGACCTCATTCTTCATTGGCCCTAAGGATGGGAACATAATCATGGTCTCTTGGGGCTTTTATATTAACGGTCCCCTTCGAGATCAAGCTTCAACGAAAGAAATTTTAAGATATCTTTGAGCGCAACAATGCCGACGAGGCGATGGTTGGCCATGACGATGAGCCGGCTGTTTCCGGTCCGGTTCATCAGCGCGAGGGTTTGCATGACGTCGGTATCGGGGGCAATGGTGTTTTGGTTATTCAACGGGATGAGCAGGTCATTGACCGTGCGGTGGTCCCACTCCTGACGAGACACGTTGTTGACCTGGCGGGCATGAATACAGCCCACGAGCTGTGAATCGTTGACCACAGGAAAGATATCGTGGAGGTGCCGGTAGACGTACTGTTCCACGAATTCCCTGATGGAGAGATCTGAAGCAACCGTCACCACATGTGTGGTCATGAAGCGTCGGATCGGTTCTCCTTCGAAGGTCTGTCTGACGAGCAGGTGATCGTAGGACGTACTGGCGGCTCGATCGAGGAAGAGACCCAGCACGCAGAACCATATTCCATTCAGCGGCCGACCATGGAGGATATTGAGGACTCCCAAGATCATGAGGAGGAATCCAAAGCCTGACCCGAAACGAGAAGCCAGTTGTGTCGCCCATCGAAGATTGCCTTTCCAATGCCATAACGCCGCGCGGAACATGCGCCCTCCGTCAAGGGGGAAGGCCGGGAACAGGTTGAACACCGCCAGGACCAAGTTGATAAAGCCCAAGTAGCCGAGAACCGCCAACATCGGGAGGGGAAGACCCAGCAGGCTTCCTAGTCCCTGCGCTCCATAGAACCCCCCTGCCAGAAAGAGACTGGCCAATGGCCCGGCAATGGCCATGCGGAACTCGGCTTTGGCGTTCGGCGGCTCTTTGTCCATGTGAGCCACTCCGCCAAAAATAAACAGCGTAATCTGTGTAATCGGAATGTCGTATCGTCTTGCGACCAGGGAGTGAGACAACTCGTGCAGGATGAGGGATGCGAAGAGCCCGATCGCCCCGGAGATTCCCATCACCCAATACGTGGCTTCAGACCAATCCGGGTAATCATTCGGGAAGAACCCCTTAGCCAACGACCAGACAATCAGCAGGGCAAGAAAGGGCCAGGTCCAATCGATGCCCACCTTAAATCCCAGCAGTTGAAAAAGCGTGAGTGTGCGTCTAAACATGCGTGATGACCTCAACAACAGTATGGGTGATTGTGCATGATCATGTCCGGCGAAGCAGCGTCTTGAGTGCTTTCAAACGGCGGGTATTCAGAATATCCGCTGGCTCTAGCCAACCCCGACGGGCCTGTCCCACGCCAAATCGCATGAAATCCAGATCGGTGGTCCGGTGCGCATCGGTGGAAATCGCCACGTTCACCCCCATATCTTTCGCCATCTTGCAGTGGAGAGCATTCAGATCGAGCCGTACCGGTTGGGCGTTGACCTCCAGGTAACACCCGCGCTCCAAGGCCGCAGCCATGATCTGCTCCATGTCGATCTCATAGGGTTCCCGTTCATTGAGCATGCGGCCGGTGGGATGCGCCAGGAGAGAGAAAGAGGGATGATCCATCGCCCGAATGATGCGTTCCGTCTGTTTTGCCCTCGTCAGATTGAATTGGTAATGGATAGCGCAGACCGTGAGATCCAAACGTGATAACAGGTCATCAGAGAGATCAAGTGAGCCGTCCTCCAGGATATCCACTTCGGCCCCCTTGAGGAGAGTGAAGCCTTTGAATGTGTCATTGAGCCGGTCGATTTCATCAAGCTGCGCAGCAAGGCGTGTGGCATCCAACCCGTGCGCAATCGTGACGCGTTGAGAATGGTCGCAGATGGCCAGATATTCGTACCCTTTCTCTTGGGCGGCCAGGGCCATCTCTGCAATCGAGAAATGGCCGTCGCTGGATTTGGAATGGGAATGCAGATCGCCACGGATATCCTTGAGCGTGACGAGGTCGGGGAGAGCATGGCGTAAGCCGGCTTCTACCTCACCCCAATTTTCTCGCAGCTCAGGCTCAAGGTAGGGGAGACCGACCCGGGCATAGACCTCTTCCTCCGTCCGTCCCGCAATGCGGGTTTCCCCTCGAAAGACCCCATATTCATTGAGCTTGAATCCTTTTTTGACAGCCAGCGACCGGACCGCAATGTTGTGCGCTTTGGAGCCGGTGAAATATTGAAGGGCCGCTCCATAGCTTTCTTCAGGAACCACACGCAAATCGACCTGGAGACCCGACCGGAGAATAACGGTTGCCCGGGTGTGGCCTTTGGAGACAACGGTCGCCACCTCGTCATAGGCCACAAAGTGATCCATCAGTATGTTCGCCTGTGTGCACGTCACCAGGATATCCAAATCACCAATCGTGTCTTTTCTCCGGCGATAACTGCCGGCCACAATCGCCTCTTTCACGCCCTTGGCATTTCGCAGGTAGTCGAGGATCGGCTCCGCAAACTCTTCGGCCGTACTGATCTTGATCCGCTGTTCCCTGCCTGAGCGGCGGTCCGTCTCGGCGAGAATTTTTTCTTCGATTTTTGGTCCAAAGCCGTGAAGCTCCCGAATCTTTCCGGCGCGAGCCGCCTTCGCAAGCCCCTTCAGATCCTGGATGCCGAGTGTGTCGTAGAGCATTTTCACCCGCTTGGGCCCAAGCGTGGGAATCTTCGCCAGTTCTGCAAGTTGACCGGGCAGTTGAGAACTCACTTGGTCCAGAAGTGAGAGATGCCCCGTCTCCACCATTTCTTGAATTTTGGCCGCTAAATCTCTTCCGATACCAGGGAGCTCGGAAAGATCTGTGCCCTCGGCCAACATCGAGGTCACGCTGTGAGGCAGACCTTCAATCGTTTGAGCGGCCTTACGATAAGCTCGAATACGAAAAGGATTGGCCCCTTGAATTTCGAGAAGCTCAGCCAGACGGCTGAACATATCGGCAATTTCGGTGTTATGCACTGGCATGGATGTCGACCGTATCCTCTGATGACATGGCTCGTGTTGAAGTATACCCGTCAGACGGTATCGGGTTGACGAAGGTCGTGAGACCCAATGTTATTCTTCCTTTCCCTGTTGATCGGAGACCATACGACCTGTGCCCTCCGAACGTGGATCAAGCGCCAAAATGGCTTGAGTGGTCCTGGGGACACTGACAAAAGCCGTTTTCTCTGTCTCAGGGACCGGCGAGCGTTTCCAAATGCGTGCCACGGTATAACCGGTCAACGCCAAATGAATACTCCCTGTAAAGAGAAAAAGGCCAATAGGCCCTGCTAAGGTCATGAACCATGCCCCAAGATAGGGACCGACAATGGCACCAAATCCAAATACCATCAGCAAATCACGGCTGACTTGAGTGAAGCTTTCGGGGGGCGCAAAGTCGTTGGCATGGGCAAGACAGAGCGCGTAGAGAGGAAGTGCCCCCGCCCCGAACACAAGAGCCAGCGTCAGAATGAGTAGTTCATTGCTCTTGTCTTCAAGCGCTAAGACCCCTGCTGCCAGTGCAGCCGTGAGACATGTGCCAGCAATGATCCGGCGACGATCCACCCAATCCGACCAGCGACCCAACGGCCATTGAGTGAGTGCTCCGCCGAAAACTGCCGCGCTCATGAATAGGCCAATTTGGAACGGGGCAAGGCTATGGGATTGCGCATAGATTGGCCCCAGCGTCCAAAACGCGCCATTCGTGGCGCCGATACTCAAACAGCCGACCAAACCGACAGGAGAGATCCGGTAGAGTTCACGAAGGCGAAGAGGCTTTTCCGAGGCCGGTGCTGGTGCCGGCCCGGTGCCAAATGCGACCGGGACGATAGCGAGACAGATGCCAATGCTGACCAATGCGAAGGGATATAACCCGGCGGGGTTCATCCCGGCGAAGAGCAATTTACCGCCAATCACCGCAACCCAGCTCACCAGCATATAGGTGCCGAGGATATGTCCGCGGGTGCCGGTTGTGGCCTGGTCGTTCAACCAGCTTTCAATAGCCACGTAGAGCCCTGAAAAACAAAATCCAATCGCCACCCGCAACCCGAACCAGACCGGAACGGTAATCACAAAGTCATGGAGAAGAAACGCAGCGGCGGCCAGTGCGGCAAATCCTGAGAATACCCGGATATGCCCGACTCGTTGGATGAGGGCGGGGACCGATAGACAACCGATGACGAAGCCCAAATAGAATGCGGTTCCCAGTAAGCCGATTGAAAGGGTCGAAAAGCCTTCCAGCTGAGCCCGAATGGGCACCAGGATCCCTTGCAGCCCGTCCCCTAGTTGAAAGAAAAGGACCGTCAGCAGAAGATACGAAATGGCGAACAGGGAGGATTTGGTAAGAGTCTTGGAGGGGCACATACGGTTGTGAACGACAATGGGGTGAAAATTTAAAAGGTCACACGCTTATTCGTGCCTGAAGTTGAACGGATCATCACGACGTGATCGTCTTAGGCCTGTCCCGTGTAATCCTGGCCTCCTGTTGGTCATGTGTGGCTCCACCGTCCCGGCACATGATTGTCTGAGCTGGATGGTGCTTGTGGGAATGCGGCTATCGACTTGCCTCGTAAGAATTTGTACTATTTCGTTCCGGAATGGTGAAGTGGCCGGTCTATCCATTTGAGACGTTTCTTGAGGGTTCATGAAGACTGTTGGCATGGTTATCCTATAGATAAAGGACGCGCAATGACCAGAGAAGACTTTTGCGAAGCAGCCTTCAGTGAACTCCAGCGAATTGAACGTGGGGAGGCCAGCGTGGAATTAGTCGCCGGAGATATTCTAGAGGGCAAGGTTGAATATCAGACGAGCGGTGGGTGGAAGATTGTGGTCTTCAGTGATGGGGATGTGTGGGATTATGTGCGAGCGATGACTCCTCCAACCAAGGAGCATTTTGAGATGTGGCCTGAACAGGAGAAAGATGATTGTGAAGGGTTTCGAAAAATCAGAGCGTATCACCCGCCTCCTGCTCAACTAAAGACCATCTGGGGGTTTTTATCCTGATCCAATGCCCGGCAGGGGAGTAGAGGCATAAAAGAACCGTGTTCTCCGTCATGCCAGACATTCCCAATCGGGCATCCATCCGCGTTCGTCATGCCCGACATGTTCAATCGGGCATCCATCTACTCCGCTCCGGCATGCCTGTGGTCGGAGCCTGCCCCTGCAAGAAGTTTGGCAGGGGCCAGGAATCTATCTCAGCTTTTCGTCATACTGCATGACAGAATTGATGTGGAAATGATCACAACCATGCTATAAAGATTTTTCAAACAAAGGGAAAGTTCCCTCCGCATTATGAGAACGATGTGAGTATCCGTGAACAAAATGAGCGAAAATTCCCAAATTGGGAAATTCTTGAAACTGGAGGTAGAAAATATTGGCTTGACGTCCGGGGTCGCCTAGGCTGGAAAGCCCGCTATGTAAAGGAGGTTGACGCAAACGAGGTCACAATGCGATTTTATCAAGAAATATTTAATGAAATGGAAAAACTCGTCGAAGTCCACCACAAATATCCAATTGATCAGGGCCATCAAAAGGTTGAAGAATGATGGAAGTCATTACCCGCCAAACAGTCGTCGATAAGCTCGCGGCCTACTTACAACATGAGCTAGCACTTCCCACTCTCGTCATGTGGGCAGAAACAGCCCTCATGGAGGGCGAATTTGAACGCCAACATTTCGGAGAAATTCGAGACGCCGTGGCAAGGCTGGGGGTTGCTGATGTACGCGCCTTTGGCCTAACTTGGGAAGACTGCGAACAATTGCTGAAGCGATTAGGCTATTCAGCACATGTCCACATCCAAGCAACCTGACGAAGAAAAATTCACAACGTAATTCTCAACACCATCGGCCGCGCCATCGTTTCGTAATTTGCCAATACCAACATTTTCACTTCGGGCATCCATCTTCCTCTTCGTCCACCACCCGGTAGTCATCGGGCATCCATTTTCCTCTCCGTCATTCCTCCCCTCTCCTCATTGTCATCCTGATCCATTCGACTTTGCTCAGGACAAGGGCTCCGGCGAAGGATCTGAGCCCAGCCCACCCCGCGAAGGATCACACCAACGTTTTCCTCGGCTCCGTCATGCCCGACAGTTGTTATCGGGCATCCATCTTTCAATCCAGTACACCCACGAATAATTAGTAGGCATCCATCAAAATCATTCCCCTTCTTTGTAAGCAGGGCGCAGGTTCGAAGAGGGTATGCGGGGGAGGTAGCCTCCGCGCAGCATTCCATAACCTGGTTAAGCAGCAGAACACCAAAAAAAATAAGCAACCCTTTCCCAGCGTCGAATTCCCGATCAAATGCGTGGTGATCCGCTAACAGCTGGGCACAAGCATGAACCCTTCGAATCAGCAATCGGAGCAGCCCGAATGGCCGCGTTATTCATGAAAGAACTGGTGAGTATGCCCGAGCGACACAGTGTGGGGTTTTTGATCGCCACCATACTCTTGATTCTTCTGGAAGTGGAAGCGACAGAAGGATAGCACCTGGTCCACATACTGGAGGTTGTGGGCGTGATGGTGCTGTTCTATTTTGCATGGGCAGCCTGGCGATCGAGAAAAGAGCGGCGTCGCCCTATCCGCTGAGAACAGCGGCACGCCACCAAGGCGCACCGCTTCTTCAAGGACCTTCTTGCATGATTTCTAACAATACCCCGGAAATCAGGCACGTACGCATGGCAACCAAAATGAGAACATGCCACAGGCAATGAGTGAACGGGAATGATGCAACAACACCGGGTTAGGAGCGAAAGGGTTGGACATCACCGGCCTTGCGTAACATCTTGTTCACCTCGTCCAAGTGCAGCTCTTCGCCGACGATCATCTCTCGTGCATATTCTTCCAACAGGATGGACTTTCCTTCGGAGACTTTCAGGAGTTCGTAATAGGAGGCGACGGCCGCCTTCTCGTGCTCCAGGCTTTCCCGCAGGATATCTCCCACATCATGCTTCTCCGTTTCCAACAGTGTCCCGATTTTCAGCGACGGGTGGCCACCGAGTAAGGTGACCAGCTCCCCGGCTTTATGGGCATGGGCCAGGCTTTCGTCAGCATTACCCTTCAGCCAGGACACGATAGGAATGCGGTTAAACCCATAAATCATGAGAGCGTAATGCGTATACCGGACGACTCCCGCCAACTCATGCTCCATAATCCGGTTAAGAATCCCAACGGCCTGTTGTGTTTCTTGATCGTTCATCTCATGTCTCCTGTTTCAGCCAATAGAAAATGTAAAATAACTTTTACTCACAACAGGAAAGTAGCGAAAGAAGCGATAGAGGGTCAAATACGGCAATCACTCCTGGGCAGAGTCCATTGATTGTAAAGGAACCGGGTTGGGGAGCACAGGTCCAGGGAGCCACAATAATAGAAGGGACAACTAGAGCAGTGGTGAATGCACGATGGCACGGCAAAGTCCTGTCCCAGAATTATTTTCGGTGCCCTCGTCATGCCCCACATGAGAAATTGGGCATCCATCTTCGCCTCTTTTTCATCCCCGCAGGTCATCGGCGGGGCCAAGTGGTCACCCTGGATTCGGGGTCAGATTCGGGGTCAGGCATGAGTATTGACTTTAGAGAGATGATCAGCGCACTCAACGTGAAACCATGTCCCTCGAAGAAAAGACGGTCTCCAGCATGTGGCGAGCATGACAACTAGGAGGGGATTTACTGACTCTACGTGGGTTCGCTTGGGGCACAGATCCTTCGCCGGAGCTCAGGATGACAAGGAGGGGGGAGGGTTCGGAATGACCACCGAGTGGAAGCGGAATCCTGGCAGTGCGTGTTCGCCCCATGCCTAGAAGGTGGGTGATGGTGCATGCGCTACGTATACACGTGACTAGAGTTTGTCCTCCAGCAGACTTCGAACTTCCTCCATTCGCCTCCGGTTGACCCCAAAGTCGGAGTAGCCCACCCGTGATGCCGACCGGAAGTGAATGGTCTTCGAGGCGTCATCAAAGAGGATTTCGACATCATCAATAAAGCGAAACAGAAGACTCCTGACTTCGTAATGAAGGTAGGCCGCCTCTTCTTGCACTAACTTGGTGCGATTCCGTTCACTGAAGACCTGTTTTAACAACGATTTGGCTTCATCCACGGTCTTCCGATAGCGATAGGGTGCAATTGCATGTTCTTCGGAATCACCAAGGGTGCATACGCAATTTGGACTGTCCGGGCACGACGCGAGGCGATAATCCTTCACCCTGAATTCCCCCGCTGTGGCTCCATGGACCATGGTGGCCAGGAGTAGCAAGGCCATCAGAATCCTTTTCTGAGAAAACCGTATCGTCATAAGATCCTTCCCCCTCTTTCCTTATTGGGTCTTTTGCGAAGTCCATCTCATCGTCGTCAGGGTGTCCGTCCGGCATGGCCATGGACCTCTTGTTCGCTAGTAAATGATGGGTGGTCGCTTCTCATTGATGACCAGCATCAATCGGCTTGGTTGAAGGGGTCGCTCGGGATCTCGCGTATAGTGCGAGAAGTCCTCGGACACCTCAACCTGGCTGAGCGGGAAGGAAAGGTGTTGTTTCATATGAGTCACGTGCGTCTCAATGGAGAGGTCTACCAATCGCTCGGTGCAGCCTGTGACTTCGGCGTTCAGGTCCGGCGCGTCAAGGAAATGCACCGTGACGCGTTCTTCCGGATCAATCCACGGACGGATGATTTTCTCTTTTTCCTCGTTCGTCATGTGTGCTCCTTCTTTTCAGTTGTTAAAGAAATATCCCGCCAGGGGAGCCATCTCAAAGGGGATACCCTTCCTCTCCTGTTCAGCCTGTCGGTGTCCAGTTCTCAGGCATGGGACTTTCCGGATTCAACCTAAAATAGCAGAGGTGGGCTCAGTAACGAAATCACGACGGCGGATGGCGATTTGTCCCCTGATGTCATTACAGTTTCCTTCATGTGCTCCCGGATTTTGCGTATGCGGTCGGGAGTCGTGCTTGTGCGCGGTTGCGGCTGGGCTCAGATCCTTCGCCGGAGCCCTTGTCCTGAGCGAAGTCGAATGGATCAGGATGACAATAAGGGGGCGGGGTTTTGGCTGACCCGTGGTTTCGCGTGGGGACCAGATCCTTCGCCCCTGGCCTTGGCCTGAGCTTCGCCGCTGGCTCAGGATGACAATGCCTCCAAGGTTTTTCTCCAGGTGTTCAGCGCGCAGCATGCACCGCGCATAGCGAGGATAGATGGCTTCCCGATCAAATCGGACCCCGCTTGACTGGCAAATTGTATGACGATAGCATGATCGATCAATAATTCGTAAGGAGGCTTTGGCATGGCCACAACGACGATTTCACCGAAATTTCAAATTGTGATCCCCAAGGAAGTGCGAGAGAAGCTTCACCTCTGTCCTCAGCAGCGTTTACAGGTAGTAGAAAAGGGTGGCGTCATCACCCTGGTGCCGGAAGTGCCACTCAAAAATCTGAAGGGAGCGCTCAAGGGGATGTCCAAAACAGACATTCGGGAGAAGAAAGACCGACTGTGAAGATCTTGATGGATTCCAGCGGATGGATCGAATTCTTCACAGGCGGATCACTCGCCGAACGCTATGCGGCTTATTTGGCCCCTCGGTATGACCTCATTACGCCGACCATCGTCCTCTATGAAGTGTACAAGAAAATCAAACGGGAGAGGGGAGAAGAGACGGCGTTATTGTTTTCAGGACAACTCAGTGCGAGCCATGTCGTTCAGCTCACAGAATCTATCGCGTATCTGGCTGCGGATTTGAGTCTGCGGCACGGTTTAGCCATGGCCGATGCCATCGTGTATGCGACCGCCAAGGATCAGGACGCGCAAGTCGTCACGGGAGATGCAGACCTAAAGGACCTGCCTGGAGTGATCTACGTCAAGTAAGGAGACAGGCGACCCATGACTTCATGGTAAGACAGAGAGCATCGTTTCAAGCGACAGGTTGCACGGGCTCTTTTGTCAAAAAAAGGCATGACATCCGTGCACGGGCAGAAGGATGTTGCTGCGTCCTGAGTGTTCCATCTGTGCACAGATCCTTCGCCGCTGGCTCAGGATGACCACCTTGAGGCCCATTGGTACATCCTTGTTTCAGACCCTGTCTGAGGGGTTCAGTCTTGAATGGGGCACTTCACCAATGTTTTAGACCCTCGTGAAAATATCGAAACCAATGCGATTGGAGTACCACATCCATTCGTGTTCCTCTCGCTCCTTGACGTCTGTGGCATGCAACCATTGGGTATGAATTCCTCCAATTCCGTTTTCCGCAATGTGTTGTCCAATCCACGTGACAATGGTCCGATAGAGTGGATACACCGCATGAAAGGTGATGACATCCCCCAGAATGCGTCCATTGATCTCTGCCCAGAGTGGTTGGCCATCTTCTCCGACTCCTGATTGAAAGCGTCCTCTGACCAGTCCATCCACTACCGACAATTCCAATATGGATTGATGTTGGTTTTTCCAGGTTCCTTCGAAGTTGACAAAAGGTTCCTCGGCCATGAATTCCTCCTTGTTGTTGTACGGTTGGTTTTTCGCTGGCTTTCGCAGGGGTGTTTCTCTTTGACCTCTTCTTTTCTCTTAACAGGCTGACTCCTGTAAGTCTTGTACCTTCCTTTGCAGGGCGAGCGCATTGATCGGGGCATACCCCTTTTCGTCATTGTCGAAATAGCAGTAGACGTCCTTGCCTGCTTGTGCCCACGCTCGACATTTGTTGGCCCACACACGAAGGGTGTGGCCATGATACCTTCCCTGATAGGCCTTGCCAGGGCCATGAAGTCTGATATAGACGAAATTCGTTGTGACGATTTCTGGTGACCATCGACCAGCCAGATGATACAGGCACAAGGCCGCATGATATTTGGTGAGCATGTCATAAACGGGTTGCGTGAACCAGCTTGCGTCACGGAATTCGAATGCATAGCGGAATGGTTGAGGGATGGTTTTTAAAAAATTTTCCAACCGGGGAAGGTTTATTTTCCACCGCGGCGGCAACTGAAACAGGATGGGTCCCAGTTTGTGTTTCAGCACGGTGACGGTCTCAAGAAATCGTGTAATGCTTGGTTCTGGATCTTTGAGCTTTTTCATGTGCGTGATGAACCGGCTGCCCTTGCACGCGAACAGGAAATTTTTGGGTGTTTGCTTCTCCCACTCTTTCAGTGTGTGAGGGGTCGGAAGATGATAAAATGTGTTGTTGATTTCGAGCGTGCTCAAGCGGCGGGCATAGTAGGGGAGGAACTCTTCACTCGCCATGCCTGATGGATACCATGGTCCGACCCAATGTGGATAATGCCAGCCGGACGTCCCAATATAGATTCTGCCCATGTGCTTCATGGTTCATCGTGTTTCCCACCGTCCCGTCATCTGCTGAGCCCAACACGATCAATGCTGCCGGGCCGGGAGGACCAGCTGGTCACTATGGTATTCCAGCGCGGCCGGTTCCATGAGGAGGATCATCCCCGTCGGGACGGTTCTAGAGATTACGTGGGTGTTTCATCCGGATTGTCCTGGCCACCGGAAAGGGAAGATTGGTGCGATTCCTTCTTCACCGCCCAACGATCTTTGAGTTGAGCTAAAAATTCTTGATACGTGATGACCACCACTTCATCCTCTGTCTTCACCTCCGTGTCCTTATCGGGCAGGATGAAGGCATTGTTTCGATAGAGACAAATGGGGTGCAGTTGCCCTTGGATCGCAATCTTTTCTAGCGGGCCTTCGTCTTCCGGACGGGCGACAAAGGAAAAGACGCGGGCCTCATCTTTAATCATCCCTGACAGTTCGAGTAAATCCCGGCCGGCGAATTTGTCTGCTAAATACCGACCAATCGTGCCGGCCGGAATGATCGTTTCCTCAAGGCCTAGTTCCACACAGATGTGCTCAAATTCCGGATTAATGATCTTTGTGACCACACGGGGGAAACCCAAGGACCGGCCGACCAAGCTGGCAATGATGTTGACTTGATCATTGCCGGCTAAACAAAACAGAAAATCTGAATGCCCGGGGTCTGTCTCTCGTTGAATGGCCGGCGTGGTTCCGTCTCCATGGACGAACCCGCAATCGAGATCCTTGCTCAATTCATCGATCCGTTCTTTGTTGCGTTCGACGATGATGACTTCGTGCCCTCGTTTTAAAAGAATTTCCGCCGTCATTACGGTCAAAGAGCTGGCTCCAATAAATACCGCTCTCATTGAGTTCGCGTTCTCCTTTCTCGCCAGGTGGCCGGGTATAACACCATTAGAAGCGCGATAACTTCTAGTCGTCCCGCCAGCATATCAAAACAGAGGACACCTTTCAGCCATCCAGGAAGTTCCGTGCCGGTAATGCCGGTAGATAACCCCACGGTTCCGGTTGCCGACGTGACTTCAAAGAGGGCATCCAGGGGATCGTATCCCCCTGCGAGAAAAAGGATCCAAGAAACAAAAATTACCGCGATAAACAGGAGCGTGAGCAGCAAGGCTCGGGTGAGGTCTTCATATTCCAGCCGCCGATTTCCCAGCCAGGGTTCGACCACTGTGTGAGGTGGAGCGCAGGCCCGTTGAAGGGTCAAGCGAATCAGCGCCAGAACGATCAGGAAACGGAAAATTTTGATCCCGCCGCTGGTTGAGCCTAAGCTTCCCCCGATGAACATTGATGCCATGAGCAGAGACTTGGAGGTATGGTCGATCTCTGCCAGCGATACGGTACTGAAGCCGGTCCCGGTTTGAGCGGACACTCCCAAGGCGGCACCATGGGCCAGAGCCCCGGTCCAGCCCAGATTGGTGTGTTGTCCCAATGACAGTCCGACGACTATGGCGGCTAGAGTACAGAGCACCAGAAGGGCTGGTAATTCAACGTCGGAGATTAGTCGGCGGAAACCATGGTGGTACGTATACGCGTAGAGAGGCAGGGAGATCGAACCGCACACGCACAGCATAAGGAGACAGGATGTGGCAGGTATGGAATCGAGTCCGGCCAGACTGTCATTGAACGGCGAAAAGCCTCCCGTGGAGATTGCCGTCAGCGTCAAGGTTATCGCATAAAATGATTCGACTTGGAGCCCTAAGAGGAACACAATCCCAATGATGGTCAAACATATATAAGCTGTCAGGACCCGGCGGGCGTGGGTCCGCGTGGTGGTCACGAGATTATCTCCAGGAACCGGGTCCACTAATCGTTTGGGGGCGATGCCTTGTCCCATCAGCAAGGCGACCGAAAGAATGGCGATGCCCAATCCCCCGTACCATTGCATCCACGCCCTGGCAAATATCAATGATGGGGCGCGATCTTCCACCGAGGGAAGAACGGATAGACCGGTTGTGGTCACGCCGGAGATGGCTTCGAACAACGCATCTTCGAAGGACAGTCCTGCCCCCAACAGCGGATAGGTCATCACCAAGGGTGAGAGCAGAAAGGCCATCGCCGTGATCGTCAGGGCTTCATTCGTTTGGAGAGAAGGGGGAACCGGGAAGCGGGAGAGAGGGATCCCGAGGATAAGCAATGCCAGGATCATGACCAGATATCGCCCGCCGATCGTCGTCTCACCGAAAAACAGTGACACCCCGAATGGCACTAAGGTCAGCAAGGCCAGCATCAGCCCGAGCTGGCCTAAATATTTCAGAATGACAGGGCCACGGACGGGGTAGCTTAATGTGGTCACACCTTTATGGGACATTGATTGTTATGCCTCAATCAGACCATTTCGAATAGATCATGTTGTTTTCTGCATGGAGAGGAAAATCGGTGTTGAAAGGCGGGTGCATTCAAAGGGAATACTGTTCCTCATGGCCGGCTATAGTAGGGAACGCCGATGGTGGCCCCTTCGGCTTGACTCAGGGCAGGCTTGTTTAGCATTCCCATGGTCTAATCATCGGGGTGTTTTAGCGCCCGGCAGGGGCCAAGAACGGTCATGATGATCATTCCCTGGCGAAGATCTGCCCTATTGCGCAAACGAAGCCGACTGCCGGTCCGGCGTTTTGGAGAGATCGTTGGTCTGAATTCCTGTATGGGTTGTTTTGGTTTGGACGGGGAAGTTCTTGTTGTTGCAGGTGCCTCACGGTCACGTTGTTTCCGGGAATCATCGGCTGGAAGAAACAGATCTTTAAGATCTCTGAATGCGATGTCTCGCCGTATTCGCTCATTCAGCCATCGAATGGCCAGGGCGAGCCCAGACAAAAAAAGCAGGACAGCGAAAAACACCAATGATTCCATGCTCATTATCCCCTCACTTTTTCGTTGGTCCCGAAGATTCTTCCTCCGTGCCGGCAATCGCGTCTCGCATGGCCGTATCGGCCTGCACATTTTTCATCCGATAATAATCCATGATTCCTAAATTCCCCTGACGAAACGCTTCGGCCATGGCCCTCGGGACCTCTGCCTCCGCTTCGACCACACGGGCTCGCATTTCCTGTTCCAACGCGACCGCCATGGCCCGCCGTTCTTCCGCTTTGGCTTGGGCGATTTGCTTGTCCGCATTGGCCTGGTCGATTTGCAGTTTGGCGCCAATATTTTCACCCACGTCCACATCCGCAATATCGATAGACAGGATTTCGAATGCTGTGCCGGCATCGAGTCCCTTCCCTAAGATATTTTTTGAAATGTAATCCGGATTCTCCAGAACATCCTTGTGCGAGGCGGAAGAGCCGATCGTGCTGACCATGCCTTCTCCCACGCGGGCAATGACGGTTTCTTCGCCTGCTCCGCCGACTAAGCGGTCAATATTGGCGCGAACGGTGACCCGAGAGACGGCAATCAGCTGAATGCCATCTTTGGCGACGGCTGTGATACGGGGGGTCTCGATGACTTTAGGAATGACCGACATTTTGACGGCCTCCAGGACGTCCCTGCCGGCCAGATCAATGGCGGCGGCGCGTTTGAACGTCATGGGGATATTGGCTTTGTCAGCCGAGATCATGGCATTGACGACCTTGACCACATTCCCCCCTGCCAGAAAGTGGGCTTCCAAATCGTTCACGGGAATTTCGAGCCCGGCCTTCACCGCGCTGATTCTGGCGTTGATCACGGTCCCCGGAGGAACCCGCCGCAACCGCATGCCAATGAGTGTAAAGAGTCCAACGTAGGCGTTTGAAGCCCATGCGGCGATCCACAGAGGGATGGGAATGACATAGAGCAGGCCAAACAAGAGCACCAGGACCATGACGAGGAGTCCAAGAGAACCGAATGCCTGAGTTTCAATTTCCATTATGCGTGGTCCTTTTCTGATGGGGGTGACGCCAGTCGAACAACCACCCGATTGCCATCGATTCGTACGACTTCCAGAGGTTGTCCGGCATCAATAAATGTTCCGTCGGATACCACATCCACTCGTTCTCCATCAAAGCGGGCAATGCCGGAAGGGTGAAGATCTGAAACAGCCGTCCCCTGCTTGCCCAGCCAGCGATGATCTTCTGCCGGACTCGATTCATACCCCTCTTGAGCCTGAAGGTTGGTTTCCAGGATCAGGCGTTTTCCAAACGGGAGTCGTGGGAAATAGCGGAAGAAGATGAGGGTGGCGATGATGGCCACCAGGATTGAGAGGGACACCTGCCCAAGCGCGGAAAGCATGGAATCCCATGTGGCCCCGGTCCCGATGAGGCTCATTCCAAGTCCTCCCATGAGTGCGATGATTCCTAAGATTCCGGCAATGCCGAAGCCGGGGATAAAGAAAATTTCCAGTCCGACCAATATCAGACCAACTCCGACTAACAGGAGTTCTTCCAATCCTGCTAACCGGACAAGCCCATGCCCCCAAAAAAACAGCGCAAGGCTGATGAGCCCGATGGCGCCCGGTACCCCGAAGCCGGGTATCCGCATTTCCAGCATAATTCCAAGAATCCCGACCGTCATCAACAAGGAGCTGATCACGGGATGGGTGAGGAACCGCACCAGGGACTCCGCCCACGTTTCCGATGCGTAATGAATCTCGGCATCCGCGAGGTTCAGCGACTGTAGCACAGCCTCCAGCGAATTGGCTTGAAAGTCGGCCATCTTGACCTGTAATGCTTCTTTGGTGGTGAGCGTCAGCAATTTACTTTTTTCAATGAGGTCTGGAATTTCCACATCTGCATCCACCATTGCTTCGGCGATGAGCGGTGGGCGATTCCGTTGCTCAGCGGTCGCCCGGAATTCTTTACGCATATAGGACACCGTCTTTTCTTCGACCGGTTGGGCCGGGGAGCCGGGAAGACCAATTTGCACCGGCGTGGCGGCACCGATCGTCCCGCCGTCTGCCATCGCGATTTTTTCCGAGGCCAGGCTAATCAGCGCGCCGGCGGAGATGGCTCGCTTGTTGATGAACGCGACGGTGAGAATCTTGGAATCCAGAAGCGCATCGCGAATCAGCACGGCGGCGTCGACGCGACCGCCAAAGGTATTAATCTCTAATATCACAGCATCGGCTTTGGCTTTCGTGGCCTCGTCTAACACCCGTTGCACAAATGGCGCGAGTCCCAGATCGATGACCCCCTCAATGGGCGCCACAAATACGATGGGTTTCTGCGCGCGGGCCTGGCCATCGCCGAAGAATATGATGAAGGCAGACAACAGCACGACCATCCTTAACAGCAAGATGTATGAATGTTTTTGTGGCGGCATCGTTGAGTGTCCTCTGTTGTATTCTACCGTATTCATCGAGACTCCAGACGCGTGTGACTTACATGTCTATGGGCGGGGGAGGAATGATCTGTTCCTTCATGAGCAACTGCGTGGCGTCGCGGGCTTGTGTAATCATGTGCGTGGCCTCCTCGTGCAGTTGTTCCCGAGATTTCTTGAGTGTCGCGATCCCCTCTTCCTGGGCTTGTAAAGCTGTGGCGACGGCCACCCGTGGATACACGTCCCATTCGTCCATCGTGGGCAGAATCGAGTCCTCGTGGATCCCGCGTTCCCGGGCATAATCCGCCAGTTCGTGTGCGGCGGCAATGGCCATGTCGTCGGTAATCGTTCGAGCCCGGATATCGAGTGCGCCGCGGAATACGCCAGGGAACACGAGTGAATTGTTAACTTGGTTGGGGAAGTCGCTTCGTCCGGTTGCCATGATCTTTGCCCCGGCTTCCTTGGCCTCCCATGGCCAGATTTCCGGGATGGGATTGGCACAAGCAAACACGATTGAATTTTTCGCCATCGCCGATAGCCATGGGGTCTTAAGGATGTTCCCTCCTGAGAAGGCAATGCAGACATCACGCCCGTTGAGCGCCTCGGGGATTCCCCCTCTCACATCCCCAGCATTGGTTTCCAGGCACACCTTCCATTTGTCGGCATAGTCCGTCCGGGCTGCTTCAATGTCCGTGCGCCCCTTATGCAGAATACCCTGACGATCGCAGGCGACGATCCTGGCAGGATTGATTCCGGCTGCCTTGATCAATCGATAGGTGGCGACATTGGCCGCACCCATTCCGATCATGGCGATGCTGATTCTGTTGAGGCCTTTCCCGACCAGCTTCAGGGCATTCAGTAATCCGGCAAGGATGACGGTGGCCGATCCTTGTTGGTCATCATGCCAGACGGGTATGGCCATATTTCTCCGGAGACTGTCCAGGATGCGAAAACATTTAGGCTGGGCGATGTCTTCTAAATTAATGCCGCCAAACGAGGGTTCCAGGAGCTTGACTGTCCGAATCAGTTCTTCCGGATCTTTCGTGCCTAAGCAGAGTGGAACGGCATCCACCCCTCCCAAGTATTTGAAGAGCAGCGCCTTGCCTTCCATGACGGGAAGGCCGGCTTCGGGGCCGATATCTCCAAGCCCCAACACACGGGTGCCGTCCGAGACAATGGCAATGCAATTGGCTTTGTTCGTGTAGTCGTAGGCGAGTGCCGGATTCGCGGATATGGCCTTGCAGGGCTCGGCGACTCCCGGTGTATACCAAATGGAAAAGTCGCTCAAATTTCGAATGCTGCATTTTGGAAGGAGCTGAACTTTCCCTTTATAAAAAGAATGGAGCGGGATGGCGCGTTTCGCCGGTTCCTTCGCCTTGGCCAATAATTCTTCCTTGTCGAGCATATCCTTCCTCCCTGCATAGGTTGGGGTTTGGAAATGACAGCCTCATAAGAGAATGTTGAACATTCCCTTACCCTGCATCGACACGCTTGCTAGGATCGAAGAACCCCCAACATGGTCTACGTCCGAAATATTTAACCGCCTCCATTATACTCCGGGAGGGTGCGTTTCCCTAGAAAGGGCGCGATCCCTGTATTCGTAACTACTGAGATTTCCCCATTCAGACATTGGATGAACATGTGAGAGGATTCGTTCAAGCCCGCACCAGGTGGTCATCCTGAGCCAACGGCGAAGGATCTGTGCCCAGGTTGAATAGTCCCACGGCTTAGCCAGATCCTTCGTTTCACTCAGGATGACATGGTATCGGGAATCCATCCCCATCGCATCATTTCCGATATGTGTTATCGGGCATTATGCCATCCAACGTCATGCCCGACATTTGAAATCGGGCATCCATCTTGGCACTTTCCGGATGGATTCCCGCTGACGAGCGGGGGAGATGACGATAGAGAGAGGCGTTAAAAGTTCAGCATTCCTCAGGCATCATCTGATAAATGAAGTACAAGCTTTTACATCTTATGTAACGGTGAGCGTGCCGATCCCGTTTTGAAAGAGGACATCGGTGTGAAACGCACGACATTTTTCCCTGAGGGCATGTTGAAGAAACGTGAGGTCAGAACCCGTGGCGCGGTGAACCTGAAAATTCTCAATGCGGACGGGATATACCTGGACGCGATCAATTTTCCCGGAGTTCTCCTCCACGCTGAACAGAAAAGATAAATCGTTGCGTTCATCAGGATCAACTGCGTAGTCATCGACGAAATCACCAGTGGAGTGCAAAATGACCTTCCCCTTATAGATTTCAATGCCCTGCGGAGTGTGATTGGAGTGCCCCCAATAGAGATCACCCCCTAAATCCAAGAGTTGGTAGGCCAATCGGCGCATGGCCGGAGACGGTTCTCCCCAGTTTGGGCCCATGTGAGCGCTGATGATGACGAAGGAGGCGTTCTGTCGTGCGAGACGTATGACGTCGGCAATTCGGTCCCGGTAGGGCGCAAGGAGTCCCCCGGTATCATAGCCCACATAGTTCACGCCCGGTTGAAATTGCGTCGCTTCCCATTCGGGCTCATTGTCAGTCAGGGCGACGACGGCAATTCGACCGTGTGAGAATTCAAGGAAAGCCGGTGCCAACGCTTCATCCAAATGTGCGCCGGCGCCAGTGTGCTGAATGTTGGCTTGATCCAGGAAGGTGAGACAGTCCAGTAACGCCTCAGGACCATAATCCAACACATGATTGTTCGCGAGGGTGACACAATCCACCCGGGCGGCTTGAAGAATTTCAATGGCACGAGGATTCGCCCGGAAATGAAACGGCTTGAGCATGGGGTTCCATGGCTGGCCACGACTGCTGATCACACATTCCAGGTTGATCAATCGGCAGTCGGCAGACATGAAGAGCGGCAAGACATCTCCCCAAATAACCTCCGGCGAAATGGAGGTGTTGCTCACCACATGCTGGTTGACGAGTCGCCCCAGCATGACATCTCCGGTTAAGGCAATCTTCATGAGGACCTGGCGTAAACTAGCCATTCCCCGTAGCTTGCGTAGGATGACATGTTGAGTTCTCCCTTCGACAAATGGGCTGTTGGAAAATGTTCGTCCATAGCCTGTCCTGGGACCTTCGAAGGGAAGGCCGCACGGATTCGTAAGGAGTCAGGCGTGAGGCGTCAGGAGTAAAGTGATAAGGATCAAACTGTTCAGATTGTCCTTCTGCCACCTTCTTACTGTTCACTTTCTCATATTTCACTGGTTCGGAGAACGCCGATGGCGGCATTTTTCAATTCCCCCAGTTAGAATATGAAATTTTCGCAGAAGATTATGTCTCTTGAATAGTCTACCTTGTGTCTGTTGTTTTGAGTGGAATTCTTTGAGTCAGGTTTGGCTTTTTTGCGGCGCCGCAAAAAAGCCAAATCGAAGATCTCGGCTAATCCCTGGATTTTTCATGTTACTTAAAGCCAAGGCAGACGGTTTTTTGATTCTTCAACAGCAAGTTTACACAGCAGGATTTTTGACTAAATAATTGGAATTTTGTATATTTCGCTTCCCCCCCCAGAGGCGTTGGTTTTTCCTATCACCAGGAGGCGATTATGATGACGATCCCGCGATGGTGGAGTGCCTTTTTTCCGACTGCCTTCTTGTCCTTGATATTGTTTCTGATTCCATTTTCTGAAGCCAAGCCAGAAAACGACCATGGGCACGACGCTCGCGGGCACGACCGTGATAAGCGGGGGCATGGCCACGGCCACGATGGCCTGATCCGGTATGAGCTGTGGGGCAGCGACCAGTCCAACTCCGTGGCCGGCCAGCTTGGGCTCGGCCTGAACGGCAGCTTCGTCTGGATTTGGCACAGCGACGACGTGAAGAAGCAGATTAAGGGTGGCCCCGCGGCCCAGCCCCTTCCCTGCGCCGGGACCAGTGCGCCATGCGATACGAATCTTGTTTTCCCGGCGGCCCTCGACGAGTACAACGAGTACAACAACTCGACCAATGAAAAACGCCCACCCACTGGCCGCCTGCATTCGTCCTTCATCGACCCACAACGAAAATACGCGTTGCTGAGCTTCTTTGCGCCAGGCGGGGGAATGATCGGAGTCATGGATGCCGAGACCAAGGAGGGGATCGCTCTGTTCCGGGCGACTCAGACTGGGACGGGTCGCACCAACCACATGAGCTTCTGGCGGTTTGACGGGCTCGCAATCCTCGTGTGTAACCTCGATGGCAGAATCGTCGAGCGGATCGACGTCACCCGTGACGCGAACGGCAAGATTATTGGATTGACCTACAATATGGACGCGGCTCTCGGCGTCGGCAAAGGCCAGGAGACGATGATGCCGCCGCGGGTCTACCTCGGCAACAATGCCATGGAACATCCGCTGATCGGGAACATTCAATTCGGGTCGCCGGACTTTGGCGATCTGACGCCAAACGGGTTCTGCAAGGAGAACGGCTGCGCTGTCGGCCTAAACAGCTCGGCCGGCGGTCGACCGAACAATGCGATCCTCTGTCCCATCCCGGCCTACGACAACTCCCTCATCTACGTGACGCTGGCCGGCGGCGGCCTGCTGGTAGTCGATTCAGCCGCCACCCCGATGGCGATCGTCGGGGAGTACGGAAACGAGGTGATCAACGGCGCGGGCTGCGCCGGAGCCCAGGCCAATGGCCTCATCCATCTTGATGCCGGTGTCGCGGCTTCGCCGGCAGGGGCTACCCATTCGACCTTTACCGTCTACACGCTTGGACATGCGAGCTTCCCGTTCGCCCCTGGGTTCAACTCGGAGAACACGCCAACCCCCGTTGTCGCGTTCAAGGACACCACTAACACTGAGAGCAACGGCAACATCGGTGGGATGGTCCCTAACCTGACCGGCCAGCTGCCGGGTGTCACCACCCGGCGCGACGCCCACGGTGTGGTGGCCACGGTCGACGAGCGATACGTCCACACCGGCGACCGGATCCGCAACAACGTCGAGGTGGTCAAGACGATGGGCCGGTCCAAGAGGAAGGAGACCTACGACCTGACGTCGGCCAATGGCAATGGGAGGGGCATCGGCCCCTGCGCCGACGCCAGTGTTCAGGACGACCCCTGGATGCCACTCAACGACCCGGCGCCGGACCTGATGTCCCGGAGCCCCAACGGCGTCTACCTGTTCATCGCCTTTCGTGGGCCGG